>Ga0067045_1027440_pt1 | contig 135183 bp, 118 predicted proteins | sample TerdegcTABiofilm_FD_59184 | JGI IMG/M metagenome (GOLD analysis project Ga0067045, IMG submission 59184) | Combined Assembly of (Gp0054472, Gp0054536) Wastewater bioreactor microbial communities from Singapore -Terephthalate degrading...
TATTGCTTAAACGGAAAGTCAGCATAATTGGTGAAACGTTAAGAGCAGTCATAGACAGTGCATTTTTGGTATTTAGTAATATTGTTTGGGGAAATGTCCGAACTTTTGTCTGAAGTTCAGATGAAAAACTTGATATAATCAGTTTGTTGTGTTATCATAGATGACAGCCTGATACAGAATAATATTATTAGAGCCTTATATGGCTGTATGATGTGAACTTCCCATATAAGAGAAACTGGGGCTTGAGAGCCATAGGATCAAAATGCGTGATGGAAACTGGACTATAAAATGTGAAGGTTGTAAATGTCATGTATGTTTAATTTTTGCGGGTTTATAAGATATAGATTATGTAAAATAAAAATAGAGGTTATCTATGATGAAAGTAATTTATTTTATGCTAGTGTCTTTATTGTTGACTTTTTGTATAATTCAATCATCGATGGGAGAGAAAAATATGACATATCCAAGTGTTGAGCTATCAAATGGTATAATAAAAATGGGAGTCTATCTTCCTGACTCGGAAAAAGGCTATTACCGTGGCACTCGTTTCGATTGGTCGGGTGTAATATCACAGGTTGAATATAAAGGGCATACTTACTTTGATGAATGGAAAGACGGACATGATCCCAATAACCATGACGATATTACAGGCCCCGTAGAGGAATTTAGATCAGGCTCATTTGACATTCCAAGCGCATTAGGCTATGACGAAGCCAAGCCAGATGAAGCCTTTATCAAAATTGGTATCGGCATATTGCAGAAAATAGACGAACCTGAATATAGATTCTGGTATCCATACAAGATTATTGAGGCAGGAAACTGGGTTGTTAATCATGGTGAAGACTGGATCGAGTTCGTGCAGGATTTTTCGGGCATTAATGGCTGGAGCTATCTGTATACAAAAAAGATAGAGTTATCAAAAGATAAACCAGAGTTTATAATATATCACTCATTAAAAAATACCGGCACAAGGGATATCGAAACATCCCAATATAACCATAACTTTTTTATGATAGATAAAACGCCTGTAGGGACTGATTATGTGATAAAATTTCCGTTTGATGTAAAAATAATGCGTGATTTAAAAGGTTCTATGGAAGCAAAAGGCGGAGATTTTTACTTTGTGAAAAATCTAGGAGATGATGAATCGCTTTTTACTGAAATAGAAGGCTTTAGTGATGATCCAAGCGATTATGATATAACGATACTAAACAAAAAGACAAATGCAGGTGTAAGAATCACTTGTGATAAACCGCTAGCACATGTCAATTTTTGGACAGTAAAAAGGACAGTTTGCCCTGAGCCGTTTGTATCTGTTGATCTTGCACCAAACGAGCAAAAAGACTGGAATATAACCTATTCTCTTTTCATTAAACCATAAATGGAGTGAAAATATGAGTATGCCAATTGATCAATCGTGGGAATGGTATAAAGCAAAACAATGGTTTTGTGGATTTAATTATGTTACAAGATGATACAGAAGAAGTCAGATTTATAAAACAATGCAATAATAAATAATTAACAAATATTTATAGGGAATTATGAATATATGAACATAGAACTAGAAAAAACATATTTTCGTGCGCCTAATCTTGGTCCTGATTGTAGCACAGAACGCTCTGCAAGATTACGTCAGCGAAGATTTGAAATGGGGCTAGAAAAACGGGAAATGCCTGAGCATTATATCCGTCTTAAAGAGGAAGCAAAACAGATTTATCTTGAAAATGCTGTCGTTGATGCGGGTATCGCCAGAGCAAAGGCTTTGAGGCATATTGTTGATAATTGTGATATAACTCTTGAAGAAGATACACTCCTTATTGGTGGTGAAGAACCTTTTTTCTTTAATTTGCTGTTGCCAGCTTTGAACGTAGATGGTCATGCTAAATTCGGTCGGAGTCCTGATGAGCAATCAGAACGTATGCGCAGAGCAAGCCTATTTTACGCATCATGTTTTGAAGGGCATATTACACCGGGTTTGGATGATATTCTCAGTCAGGGCGTTGTCGGAATACGAAATCGTATCGAAGATAGGCTAAAGGATTTCCGCCCCGAATCGCCTGAAAACAGAGAACAAAGGATGTTCTGGGAATCTGCTTTGATGTCTTGTGATAATATAATGGCTTATACAGAACGTTATCGCAAGGCATTAACAGAGAAAGCAATAAAAGAAGATTCTGATGAATGGCGTATAGCAAGCGAAATTTTATCAAAAGTGCCTGAAAATCCAGCAGATAGCTTTCGTGAGGCTTTGCAATCATTCTGGATAGTCTATATACTCGTTACAATGGAAATGGGCGGATGTATGCCCGGTGGTGGATTAGGGCTTGGACGTATCGATCAATTTCTTTATCCATATTACATCAAAGACATAATGAATGAGAAAATCAGCAGATCAGAAGCTCTTGAGTTGATGGAGCATTTCTTATTATGCTTTCGTCATGTTGATTATTATACACCACATCAATTATATACGCCCGGAAGCCAGACAAGCATAGGAGGAGTAACAACCACAGGTATCGATGCTTCTAATGAACTTACATATCTAATTATGGAGGCATCCTTGAGGATAGCTATGCCTGCTCCTTATATATCACTTCGCCTGCATAAAGACGCACCTGAAAGATACTGGAAATCATCAGCCAGTTATATTGCAGGCGGACTTGGTTTTGCTATCGTTAATGATGAAGTTCTTATTCCTGCAATGATAAAGCATGGCAGGTCAATTGAGGATGCAAGGGATTATATCTGCTCATGCTGTTATGAAAACACTATTCCCGGTCGGGAAGCTTTTCATCCTAACGCTTCTTATCTTAATTTGCCGATGGTGCTTGAATTGTCACTTAATCAGGGAAAATCATTGCTTACTAATGAACAATTAGGTTATAAAACGCCTGATCCGAAAAAATTTGGTGATTTTTCTGATGTTATGCAGTCTTTTAATCAACAATTGCATTATGTTTGCGATAGATTAGTTGCACTGGTCAATTATGCTGATGAGTCCCATATAGCTAATCGCCGTTATCCAATGATGTCGTTATTCTTTGATGATTGTATAGCGAAAGGTAAAGATGTTTGTGCTGGTGGGGCAAGGTATAATTTGACTGGATGTATTGTTGCTGGATTACCAAATGTTATTAACTCGCTCTCAGCGATCAAAGAATGTGTTTTTATAAAACAAATAACTTCGATGTCTGAATTAATTTCGGCTATTCAGGCTAATTTTGATGGATATGAGAACCTTAGAAGGCAATTGCTTTTGGCGCGTAAATGGGGAAACGGTGATACAGAAGTCGATCTTATAGCAAAAGAAGTTACTAATATGCTGTATTCTGAAATGCGTCATAGAACAAATCCCAGGGGCGGGAGATGGCAGTTAGCTCTTTATTCTTTCGTTGCCAATTATGGATTAGGGTCAGTTGTCGGTGCATCTGCGGATGGCCGCTATGCAAGGGAAATGTTGACTCGCAACCTCAATCCATCATGGGGGACTGATAGACAGGGACCAACAGGTATTTTGAGATCGCTTTCAAGCATTAATTTTACACAATTTCCAAACGGAAGTTCTCTTGATCTCAGATTTGATCCTGAACCATTACAGACATCAGAAGGTATAGATAAGTTTGTTGGGTTTCTAAAAGCCTTTGTCGATCTTGGTGTGATGACTATGCAAATAAGCATGGTTGACGAAGAAACTTTGCTTGATGCCCGTCAGCATCCTGAAAATTATCCGAATCTTATGGTTAAGGTTGCAGGCTATAGCGCAAGATTTGTCGAGTTATCCGCACAAGAGCAAGAGGAAATCATCAAAAGGACTACACAAAAGCTATAGATAAGTTTTATAGGACTTTATAGCAGACTATCGAAAATTTACTACCAAAACATTTAAGACAAGTATTTTCAAAGAAAAACTGTTGACATAAAAGACAAATTCTGCTATCATTTTAGTCCGTTGTAATACTGGATTATTTTATTATATTTGAATGGAGGAATGTTAAGGCGTGGCAAACCTAAAATCTTCTAAAAAAAGAATTAGATCAAATGAAACAAAGCGTGTCAGGAATTTGGTTGTAAGATCAAAAGTAAAAACAGAAGTAAAGAAAGTAGAGGATGCAATAGCACAAGGTAACGCTGAACTCGCCAAATCATTACTTTCAGCTGTTACTTCTGCTCTTGATTCAGCTTCGACAAAAGGCATTATAAAGAAAAATACAGGTTCAAGAAAGAAAGCTAGGCTTACAAAGAAAATAAATGAAATTGGAACATCCGCTTAGTTTTATATATATATTTCATTAAAGAGGTATAATAACCCCTCTTTAATGACTAATGCCTTAATTAAGATTTTTAATTGAGCCAACTAGATGTTCATTTTCAAGACCTGATATATTGACTTTTATTATTTGTCCTATATGGGCTTCTATTGCATTTGTAACAAGAACTCGGCTGTAATTGCTAGTGAATCCTGCTAATAGATTGTCTTTACCTTCCTTTATATCCTCAATAAGAACATCAGCATCTTGATTTATCATCCTTGACAGAAAATCTTTTGTTATGCGATTTCCAAGAGCAATTATCTCATGGCTTCGCCTATCTGAAACTCTATCTGGTATGCGATTAGGGAATTTTTCCGCTGGCGTCCCCTCTCGTGGAGAATATCGAAATACATGAAGCCTACAGAATTTTACCTTTTCTATAAGTTTATATGTCTCCATAAAATCTAATTCGCTCTCTCCGGGAAATCCAACCATAATATCGGTTGATATGCCAACATCAGGCATTGTTGTTCTTATCTTGTCTATTATTTCTTCAAATTCAATTGCAGAATATCCCCTGCGCATTAGTCGTAGTATTCTATCGCTTCCACTTTGTAGTGATATATGAAAATGATGGGCGCATTTTGGAAGTATGGCAATTTGGCTAATTAGCTCATCCGTAACATCCATCGGTTCTATTGAACTAAGCCTTATTCTTTTTATTCCGTCAACTTCATGGACAGCCTTTATTACATCATGTAATTTGCCTATCTCGTGATTTTCTTTTCCATAAGCCCCAAGATGTATCCCTGTTAGGACAATTTCCCTAAATCCATTTTGCGCTAGTGCCTGTGCTTCGTTGATTATGCTGGCGATAGGTCTGCTCTGTATTTTACTCCCGCGAACATAGGGAACAATACAATAGGTGCAAAATGAATCACAACCATTTTCAATTTTCACAAAAGCGCGGGTCTGCCCATCAAAGCCTGTAATATATGGATAATTGTCGTCTATATCAAAGGAACATGACGCTTCAGAACCATTAAGAAATTCGCTTAAAAATCTATCAATAAATGGTTTTTCCTTATTTGAAAGCACCATCGCAACGTTTTGAAGATTTTTAAGTTTATCAGGCTGTCTTTCTGCATAACAGCCTGTCACTACTATTGTCGCATTGGGATTAAGCGATGCAAATCTCCTGATCAAGTTGCGGGACTTTCTGTCACTCATGCTTGTAACTGTGCAGGTATTGACGACATATATATCAGCAGATTCTTCTGGCTCAATAACGCTATAACCTGCCCTTCGCATTGCTTCTCGCATGACTTGTGTATCGTATTGATTTACTTTGCATCCAAGAGTTGCAAAAGCTACCGTCGGCATCGATAATTACTATCCTTGATTATTCAACTACTTTTTCTACTTCCTTCCAGAATTGCCCATTAAGGCTTACAAGAAGGCGAAAAACAGGTATTTTTTTTGCCATATCAAAGGCATTATTGAACATTTTTGTTGAAATATCTATCTTTTGCTCTTTTTTCATGCCGTGAAGAAAAATTGCCAATATTTGTTTGGCTGAACCAGTAATTGATAATGTTGCTTCGCGCCTATCGATATATATTATCTCATCATGATCGGATTGTTCAATAAAAAAGATTGCGGAAAGTGGAACGGAATATTGCACATCCCAAGTATTTTCCTTGCGTTTCATTAAATAATCACTCCAAGTTGGGAAAGGATGCGCTCTATATGTATCATTTTTATCCAGAACAACCAATGTTTCATCATCACATAAAGGCTTCCAATAATCCGGCAGACGATTGTAACAGGTTGATTTCCCTGTTCCACCGGGAGCCGCAAATAAGATGCCCTTTCCATTGTATTCAGCCAAAGCGGAATGTAATGACAATCCTTTCTTATCAAGGTTTCGCAGATAAATTGGTAGAAGGGAATATGATAAAACCATATAATCATCTGATAATTCCCTATGTTTAACTTCACATATAATATCTTTCATAGAACTGCTATACCAGATATGGATAATGCCATAATTATAAACATCCCAGTTTTTATCATCATCTTCTTTGGGAACGAAAGACATACCAGACTTTAGGGATTTAGAAAATATGACCCTTGAATAATTGTTTGTCTGACATTCCTGCAATTTCATAATGGAAGCAAGTTTATCTGCTAACTCAATATTCTCATCGTCACTATTTACACACCAATTATTTTCGTTGTCTAGATTCAGATAATAACCTTTTCTATTATTCATTATTCCATCAAATAAAAAAATGACTTTTGATTGAGGATCAAAAGTCATTTTTGTAAATATTTATTTAAGCTCTATGGCAATTATTTTTTCACATTATATACAAAATACATTGCCCAGTTTTTCCCTGGAAAATCACATCCCTCTGCCCAAGCTGTCTCACACGATGGCTTTGGAACACGGCATATGAAAATAACAGCTTGACCATAAGCCCAAGTTGGGAAAAATGAAAATTCTTTCGCAACTGCTTCGCTGTAAGGATTAACCAAAATAAAGCCCATCCATCCTCCTGGTGGCGGTATGTAACCCTCGCCATTAGCAAAAGCATCGCTAACAATACTATTAACTACTGATTGATCCCAGTTGCCCTCGCCAAAATGAATATTACAGTAATCAGTAAAATCTGTTGCTGGCGGAGGGACATTTGATATATCTTCTATTAAAGTCCATATAGCCGCCTGAACATTAGCAGGAGAAGCATTCATATAGTATTTATTAATAACGTAAAGCACTAAATCCATATTTTCGGGATAATCAAATGGAAAACTTCCCGGATATGAAATTAAGCTTGAAATTAAATCTGATGTGTAAGGATAAATTTTGGTAGTATTGCTTTTGAAATTCGCTTTATGGATATCAATACAAAAAGCTGGATATATGCCATCAAAACCAAGCCCATTTATATAAACATTAAAAAGGCTGTTTGTTCCACTATAAAACTCCGCATAAACAGAACCAGAAGGAAGTGATGGCATTGTGCTGGAACATACAACTGCATGCGCAGCTATATATAATCTTTTTGCATCTTTATAATCACTAAGTGGAATCGTATACATAAAGTAGCCAATTTTTGGATTATGTGTTTGTTTATATTTAAATCTTCCGGGTATTGGATTCCCGTTCTTTTGAGGAATATTCGTAAGATTTTTTGCAACATGTAAATGTGTTTCAGACATAAGCCAACCATCGGCTAATATATATTCCACATATAAATAAGTTCCGTCATTAGAAACTTTTAGATCTCCAACGTCTGTATGTTGACCTGCTATTAAATTTGTTGTGTTATTTATAATACAATCATTACAAGCAAATGAGCCATTAGCCAAGATGAAAAAAAAGACGCCAAAAACAAGTAAACCTAAAAAACTAACTCCCCTTGAAAATTTTGATATAATCATTACTTTCCCCTTATATGCCTTAATTATACCCCTATGTATTGTATTAAAAAAAACAATATACAATTTTTTTTAAATGTCCAATATTTGAAAAACAAATATTTTTGCTATCTCCTAAATTATTAATATATTCCACTTCCAACTCCACATACAGATTTTGCATTACTCCCTGAACCACAACCTGTTGGAGCTGCATTACTACCTGGGGAACATCCAGCAGCAGTTGCCCCATTTGATAAACACGCAACCGTTGCACGACTACCATTCTCGCATGTATCCGCCCCTAAAGTGCTTTCTGTCCCTCCTAAGTCCAATAACTCTGGTTTTTCATATTTTAGTCTTTTTTCGATTGACATTTTTCCCTTAACCGTCCTTTCACCCCATGTTAAAATTTTTATAATTTCATACTTTGACACTTATTGTGATCTACATATAACATATTATAGGTAAAAAGTCAAATATAAATTCTTTTGATGATTTCAAATTTATTAAACCAACAATTTCAATTATTTATTCCAATGGGTGATGCAGTTTTCATGCCAAATAATACAGAATTTGATAATTATTTTATTTTCATCAGATTCTTGATCTTGATTGACATCATCTCTTGTGAATGATATTATTTGTTTGAACAATATTGAAGAAAATTAAAAGGTAGGTTAAAAAGGCATTTGATGAATAAAATTGTTGCGCATAAATGAAAGGAATTAACATGCTTATAGTATCATTTATATACATAAAAAACTAATATGTATATAAATGCAACAGTAAAACGCAAAATTTGGGTTTTGTTAAAACAGCTTTTTCCTGAGATAACAATTTAGTATTAAAAACAGACAAACCAAAAACATGCGCCAAAGAATGTCATAACAGTTCCGGTCATAAGCATATATTCAGGTTTAATCCTTGTTTTATTATTTTTATACAATATAACAAAACCTATTATACCAATTAATACTGAACTTACTGTGATCGATTTCAGAATAAATAATCCAATCTCAGGACCAAAAACCGTTATATATTTTTGTGCTATTGGGTTAGCCTCAACAGCATCAGTATAATTTAATCCATGTAATGTGATTATATAATCAAAAACATTTGCCAATACATAAGCTATTGTCGCTAATAAAAGTTGTTTATAATGATAATACCACTTATTTTTTTGTTTTATATTTGTATTATAATATTCTGGGTTTTTCACTATACTATACCTCTTGCCTATATATACACATAAAAAAGGAAAAAAGTTCCACTTTTTTAAAAATAATTAGTATTTTATATAATAAACATCAAAATTAATCGATGTCAAGGATATATTAGCAAGATTTATTCCAAAAACAAATTTAACATAGGAGAATATATGACACCAAGAGAAAGAGTGTTAAAAGCAATGGATTATCAACAGCCTGATATTATACCATTACAGATATATCCAGCCCCCAGCGGTCTTTATGAGCATGGACAAAAGCTTGCTGATTTAATTAAATCATGCGGACATGATTTTGGTGATTTAAACGAATTAAGCCTTCCAGAACCACCCAAACCAGAAGACTTCGATCCTGATGGTAGCTATCATGCTTTCAGAACTGACGAATGGGGGACAAAATGGGAATTTCGTATATATGGAATATGGGGTCATCCTGTTGAATGGCCACTGAACGATCTTAGTAGGCTTAATGATTACAAAGCCCCTTCCGTTCCGCCTTGTGAAGGCGCAGAATTTGAATCCTCAAAGATAAATGCAAATAAGCACAAAGAAAAATATTTCCTCATGGGTGGTGGAGGTTCGTTATTTGAGGCATTACGCTGGTTGAGACGTTTTGAATATGTGCTTATGGATATTGAGGAAAACACGCCAGAGATTAACCGAATAGCAGATATTGTTATGGAATATGATAAAGGACATATAAAAAGATCACTTGCCCTTGATGTTGATGCTGTCTCTTTTGGTGATGATCTTGGCACACAAAACGCACTGATGATTTCACCAAAGACTTTTCGCAAATTCTTCAAACCAAGATACGATGAGCTTTTCAAGCCAATAGTAAAGGCAGGAAAACATATCTGCTTTCATTCATGCGGACAGTTTGTGTCTGTTCTTGAGGATCTGCGAGAAGTTGGTGTCGATTCGATATGGCCACAGTTGCCATTATTTGACTTGAGAGAATTAAGTAAGCGTTGTAGGGACTTGGGCATCAGCGTTCAGTTACATCCAGATAGAGGCGATCTCATGCAGAGAAGTAAACCCCAACAAGTAAAAGATTATGTATACAGGCTTATTGATACATTCGATACTGCCAACGGAGGATCATGGCTCTATATCGAAATTGATCCCGGCTTCTCTTATGAGAATGTAGAGGCTTTATTTGAAACTGCAATGGAACTCAGAAAGTAAATTTTTTGGCAATGAAAAATGGGGAGAAAAGATGAAATTAAAGGAAAATAAAATCGGTATCATAGGTTTGGGACAGATGGGTAGCGGAATATCCGCCAATCTTTTGAAAGCTGGTTATATCGTAATAGGATATGATTTAAAATCAGAGGTTTTGGCAAAGCTAGTTAAAATTGGTGGAGAGTCCGCAGGAAGTGTAAATGATATTATAGAAAAATGTAATGTTGTTGTCACATGTATTGAGGGAATGGACTCAATCAAACTGGCTGATAATATCTTGATACCAAATGCAAAATCTGGTCAGATATTCATTGATCACAGCACAGTTGCCCCTCCACAGACAAGACGAATTGGAAAGGCTTTCATAGATAAAGGTTGCAAATATCTTGATGCCCCAATCAGCGGTGGTTCGGCAGGGGCAGAGACAGGAACACTACGGATTTTTATTGGCGGAGATAAAAGCCTAGTCGATGAATTCATGCCATATTTTGAGGTTATCGGAAATCCCGAAAAGATCGTTTATTGTGGAAAAATAGGCATGGGTCAGGTAGGAAAAATTGTTCAACAATTGACTACTAGATTTCCTGATGTTGCAAGGCTTGAGCTGATGTCCTTTGGTTTACAGGCAGGACTTGATGAAGAAACGCTTTTGCGTGCGCTTGATGTCTCGCCTGATTCAAATGACCCATACGCAAGGTATTATAGGGCGATAAAAGATGGCAGTATCGAAAATGTCTCTCTTGAATATGCAGAATGGAGTTATTATCTTGAAGAAGTAAAAGCACTTGGTATCAATATGCCTATGCTTGAGGCTATGTTCGAGTTTTGTAAAAATGGTGAAAAAACTGTGTTAGACCCTCTCAGGCGACCTGAACCATCTATTTGGAACGAGTTAATGAAGAAGAGTAAATAGAACGCTGATTGAAACAATTTAATGGATTTTTGATTATCGTGAAAATGATTATGTGCTTCGTAGTGTCTCTCTAATGGAATAAAAATAGCCATCTATCTTGTTGGTTATGATAAGTCTGATAATGGAAAATAATCAAAGTTAATATATATTTTACCCTATCAGGAGGGCTGGCACTATGAGAAAAATTTTATTATTACTATCAGTTTTATTTATTTTATGCTATATAAATCAACAATCGTTCGCTTTTCAATTGGACAAGATAAAACTACCTGCGGGATTTGCTATTGATGTATATGCTGAAAATGTTCCTAATGCACGATCAATGGTTTTAAGTCCTAATGGAACGTTATTTGTCAGCACACGCGCAGTAGGTAATGTATATGCAATACTTGATAAAAATAACGACAATAAGGCTGACGAAGTTATAACCATCGCAAGAGGCTTGCGAATGCCAAACGGAGTGGCTTTTAGGAATGGGTCGCTTTATGTTGCAGAAGTCAGCCGAGTGATCAGATATGATGATATCGAGAACAGATTGACGAACCCACCCAATCCCATTATTGTCAATGATAGTTTCCCAAGTGATGAGGCTCATGGATGGAAGTTTATAAGATTTGGTCCTGATGGGAAGTTATATGTCCCTATTGGCGCTCCATGTAATGTTTGTGAACGTGATGATAAAAGATATTCTTCAATAACAAGGATGAATCCAGATGGTTCAGGATTTGAAATTTATGCTCATGGAATAAGAAATACAGTCGGTTTTGACTGGCATCCAGATACTAATGAACTATGGTTTACTGACAATGGGCGTGATTGGTTGGGTGATGACTCTCCACCTGACGAATTAAACCATGCACCTGAACCAGATATGCACTTTGGTTTTCCATACTGTCATGGAGGGGATATCCTCGATCCTGATTTTGGCAAAGGTCGTAATTGCGCTGATTATGTCCCACCAGCGATGAAATTAGGACCGCATGTTGCTGCACTTGGAATGAGATTTTATACAGGGTCTATGTTCCCAAGTGAATATAAAAATCAGATATTCATTGCGGAGCATGGCTCATGGAATCGTAGCACACCTATTGGATATAGAGTTACCCTAGTTAGATTAAGTGGCAATAAAGCTGTTTCCTATGAGGTTTTTGCTGATGGCTGGCTACAAGGCTCATCTGCTTGGGGACGACCTGTTGATGTTCTGGTAATGCCTGATGGTGCAATTCTGGTTTCGGATGACTTCGCTGGTGCTATTTATAGAATTTATTATAGCGGTGGGCAAAATGTCGATCCAAAAGACAAAAAATCTCATCTATGGGGTGCAATAAAACAGGCTTATGTTGCTGAAATCGATATTGATAAAGCACAGTCGTAAATTAGATTATATTTTTTATGCCAAAGTAAATTTTGTTATGTTAAAGAAAAAGCAATTTTTAATGAAAAAAAGTTAATTTTGGCTAGACTTTGTAATAGATATTATGTTATAATTTATATATACCTAAAGAAAATTAGGTTTAGTAAACTTGACTATTTGCCTAAGTGGGATTTAGTTTGAGTTTATAAAATTAGCTATGTTCCATTTTGTAAAAATTTTTTATTTATACTAAAAATGGAAAAACCGTGAGGAGGTTTAGTTTAGTGAAGACTTTGATTAATGCGATCTTTATGGTCGTATTGTCTCTAGCATTTGTATCCGCAGGATTTGCAGAAATTGTTGTCCTTTTTGATGAGGATGCAAATAACGAGGCTGGCAAAGGCGCTTTTGTCCAGCTATTCGGTAGCCATGACGCAGGAAGCACAGTTACTGTTACAAAAGATCAGGCTATTTCTGGAAAAGTTTCCGCATTCTGCACACCATCGCAGTCTTATAATAACAACATGCCCGGATGGGGTTATTCTATTGATCAATATCCATACATGTCTTTTGCATGGAAAAAAGATGGCGGAACTGGCATAATGATCCAGATGGCTTATAATGGTAGCTGGGCTTATAGATACTTCAGTGGCGTTAATGTTACCAACTGGCCCGGTATCCAGCTAGAAAAAGATATACCAAAAGACTGGATGGTCTATACCCGTGATCTTACAAAGGATTTTGCAAAGGGTTGGAATTTAACTGGTTTGGCCTTGACTCCCTGGGATGGTAAAGGTGGATATTATGACCACCTGATACTTCACACCAAAGAGAGTGAAGGAAAAATAGTTGGAAAGGCTGTGGAAGCAAAAGGAAAGCTGACCACAGTGTGGGGGAAAATTAAACAAGATTAGCTACTATTTATTTTAAGAACCGTTTGTGTGATTTCACAAACCAATTTTGAAAGGAGTTCTTTATAATGAAACTATTCACCTCTATTGCTATTGTCATAGCTTTGCTAGTTATGGCACCTGTTGCTTTTGGTAAGATCGTAGTCGTTTTTGATGAAAACGCTGATACAGAACTCAGTGCAGGTAAATTTGTTGAAGGATTCGGTAGCCATGATGCAGGCAGCGTCGTTGAAATATCAACAACACAGAAATTTATGGGCAAATCATCTGTATCTTGCACACCATCACAGTCATATAACAACAAAATGGAAGGTTGGAACGTTGCAATTGACGAAACACCATGGATGACCTTCGCATGGAAAAAAGATGGTGGCACTGGTATAATGATCCAGATGGCTTATGATGGTAGCTGGGCTTATAGATATTTCAGCGGTGTTAACGTTACAAATTGGCCAGGTATTCAGTTGGAAGATACTATCCCAACAGATTGGAAAGTCTATACCCGTAACCTTACCGTTGATTTCGCAGCAGGCTGGCATCTAACTGGTTTGGCTCTAACCCCCTGGGATGGTAATGCAGGATATTATGATTATATTATCCTTTCAACCACAGAGGACGAAGGCAAGACTTTTGTTGCACCAGCAGGCAAAACAGCTGCCACATGGGGCGATATAAAGACCCGTTAGTTTTTGTTTTTTTTTCTTAAAAGCCCGTTAAATTTAACGGGCTTTTTTTATGATGTTTTTTATCATATAAAAAATTTTTTCTATATTCATACAAAATGTTCCAAAGTCAATATAATTTTTTATGGATTTTAATAAATCATTATGTTATAATTGATGATTGATAAATTAATTGAGTTTTTAATCACTAATTCGTGAGGGGTTCTGTTAAAGAACTCTCTTAAATCTAAAGGAGATTCATGTATGAAATCGCTATTAGCTATCGTGATAGTTGCTTCTCTGCTTATCATTGCACCTGTTACCTTTGCAAAAGTAGTCATAATATTTGACGAAAATGCAGCATCAGAAGCTAGCAAGGGCAAATATGTTGAGGGCTTTGGTAGCCATGATGCAGGAAGTAAGGTTGAAATCGTTACAAAAGAGAAATTTATGGGCAAATCATCTGTATCCTGCACACCATCACAATCTTACAATAATAAGATGGAAGGTTGGAATTTCCCAATTGATGAAACACCGTTTATGTCCTTTGCATGGAAAAAAGACGGTGGCACTGGTATAATGATCCAGATGGCTTATGATGGTAGCTGGGCTTATAGATATTTCAGCGGAGTCAATGTTACAAATTGGCCCGGTATCCAGCTTGAAAAAGAGATTCCAAAAGATTGGAAATTCTATACACGTGATCTTACAAAAGATTTTGCCAAAGGCTGGCATCTAACTGGTCTAGCATTAACCCCCTGGGATGGCAACGCAGGCTATTATGATTTCATCGTTCTTCATACCAAAGAGGACGAATGGAGAACAGCAGTTGAACCATCAGGCAAAGCAACAGTTACCTGGGGCGATATAAAACGCTAGTTTTTATCATAAAAAGGGTTCTTTTTATAAGCCCGTTAAGCTATTTTATCCTTAACGGGCTTTTTTTTACTAATCGTTGTTATTTGGAGTATTTGTTTTGGAAAATTGGGATAATAAAAAGCAGAAATTCATCACACTAAGATCGCTATTGATTTCGCTGATACTCATTCCGCTTAACTGCTATTGGATAATTCAGGTTGAAATTGTCTGGTATTCTGGACATCCTACTTGTATTTCGCTATTTCAGAATCCTGTTTTTAGCCTTCTTCTTGTTGCAATCATAAGTTTTCTTCTTAGACGTTTCAAGGCATTCCATTTGTCTGAAGGCGAATTGCTTTTTATATATGTATCTGTTGTTATGTCGTCCTCTGTGGCATCTCATGATCTTATACAAATTCTCGTTCCATCAATATCGCATATATACTGGTATGCCACTCCCGAAAATGAATGGAAAGATTTATTTTCAGAGCATATACCTAGATGGCTTACTATCAATGATAAAAAGCCTTTGGTTGACTTTTATGAAGGCGATTCGTCATTATACGACTACGATAACTTCAAAGCATGGTTTTCGCCTGTTGCATGGTGGGGGGCATTTATCTTTGCGCTATATTGGGTAATGCTCTGCATAAACTCTGTGTTCCGAAAGCAATGGACTGAAAACGAAAAGCTGGCGTATCCAATTGTTCAAGTTCCACTTGCTGTTGTTGAATCTGAGAGGTCAAGTCTTTTTAAGGAAAGAATATTCTGGATCGGATTTGCAGTTGCTGCATTTATAAATATATTAAATGGAGTTTCGTTCCTCGTTCCCGCAGTGCCGAATATACCAGTAAAACTACATGATATAGGTAGATACTTCAATGAAAAGCCCTGGAATGCTATTGGCTGGACTCCTGTTTCATTTTACCCATTTTCAATCGCATTATCCTTCTTTATGCCCCTTGATCTTTCTTTTGCGACTTGGTTTTTCTATCTATTTAGGAAAATGCAGTTGATATTTGCTAGCGCAGTTGGTCCCTCTCTTGGTGGATTTTTGAGCATGACATCTGTCGCAAGATTCCCCTATCTCTCTGAACAATCCGCAGGTGCGTTTATGGTCTTGTTTGGCTTGGCGATATACCTTGCAAGAAGGCACCTCTGGCAGGTTTTCAGGATGAAGGCTGATGATAAAGGTGAACCATTCAGCTATAGATTTTCCACTATTGGCTTGGTTGTCGGCATTATCTTTATAGTTTTTTTCTGTTTAAAGATGGGAATGAGCCTTTGGGTTATTCTACTCTTCTTTTTCCTATATTATGCAATATCAATCGCAATAACAAGAATGCGTGCTGAATTAGGTCCTCCAACACATGAACTTACAGGCATGAACGCTGGTCAAATGATGACAAATGTATTCGGATCGAGAAGATTAGGAATAAGTAATCTGCTTCCAATGACGCATTATTTTTGGTTTTTTAACAGGACATACCGCAACCATGCGATGCCTCAGCAATTAGAGGGCTTTAAAATCTCTCAAAGAGTTGGTATCCATCCAAGAACTGTTGTTTATGCGACACTTTTTGGCACTTTTTTTGGCATATTATCATCATTTTGGGCAGAACTCCACATGCTATATCGTGCGCCAGATGCGCCCGGTTCTGGTTTTTCATGGGAAAGCTTGAATATATTGATGTCGCGCATTAATTTTATGAAAGAAATTGATGTTGGAGCAATAAACTTTATGGTTATAGGTGGCGCATTTACAACATTTTTATCGATAATGCGAATGAAATTTCTCTGGTGGCCATTTCATCCTGTTGGATACGCAATTTCTATGAACTTTGGCGTTGATTATATCTGGTTTACGATATTCTTGGGTTGGCTCATAAAGTCAATAATTATGAAATTTGGTGGCTTAAAGGCACTAAGACGTGCATCACCATTCTTTCTTGGAGTTATATTGGGCGAATATGCTATAGGTAGTTTTTGGAGCGCACTAAGCGTAATCCTTCAAAGAAGAATGTATGCTTTTTGGATATTCTAGGAAAATGAAACTATATCTTATTAGACATGGACAATCCTTAAATAATTCAGGCGAAAGCCGATTTCATAACGTCCCACTTACACCATTGGGCCAAAAACAGATCAGTCGTGCAGGGAAAGCACTATCAAAGGAAAATTTTGATGCACTTTATTGCAGTCCATTGGAGCGCGCACTCCAGACAGCAATGATATTATACAAAAAATTACATATAAAGCCCTATGTACATCCTGACTTTTCTGAGACGGGGTTTAGCGGAGGCGAATCTGATATGAGTAGATCCGAAATGCAGAAAGCGTTCCCCAATGCTATCCTTGATCCAAGTATAACCGATGATGGTTGGGCGCCAAAAAGCGAAACTGCAAGCGAAGTTTATATAAGGGCTTGCAGGATTACTGAATGGTTACTTCAAAGGCATCCGAATCCAGAAACAAGAATCTTAGTTGTTACCCATGGTCATTTTGGGTCAGTGTTTATGGGTTCGCTTATTGGAAAAGTTTATGATGGTAAGACAATATTTAGCCAATATAATGGTTGTATCAGCCGAATTGATCACATAGACGATCATTGGCGAATGAGGTTTCTTAATCGTGTGTCACATCTGTCGGAGAAGATGCTGACATGATTTGGCTAAAAAAAGTCGCTTTTAGCGATAGCGAAAAATCCCATAGCTAATTGAGATGTTTCGCTTCGCTCAACATGACATAAAAATATTATACAAACTCATGCTCAGTTCTTGCGATAACTTCTGACTGCATATTGGGATTGAGATGGATGAAATAATCCGAATATCCAGCAACCCTAACAAGTAGATCGGGATAATTTTCAGGATGTTCTTGCGCATCTTTCAGCATGTCTGCGCTGAGAACATTAACCTGAATCTCAAATCCGCCACGCCTGAGATAAGTTTCAATGAGATTTGCCAAAGCCTTTAAGTCTTGCTCAGATTTTAGGGCATTCTTTGAAAACCTGATATTTTGCACAAGCCCTCCGATTGCTTTCCTATGATTCCACTTTGTTGTTGAGAGTATGGACGCAGTAGGTCCTGATTTTTCACGTCCTTGCGATGCCCCTGCACCATCAGCCAAAGGAAATCCTGCTTTTCTGCCATCGGGAGTCGCACCTGTTCCAGAGCCGAAAGCCTCATGAATGATCCAGCAGAAGAAGCCCGGAACGTAAGGATGCAGACCGACTATATTGGATTCTGTCGTTTCCTCAAGGAAGTGCGCCCATTCAATTGCAACGGTGTCAACCTCCTCATGGTCATTGCCATAAGCGGGGAACCTGTTGCGGATGCGCTGGCGCAAATCCTCATTACCTTCATAATTGGCTTTGAGTATTTCTCTCAATTCAAGGATACTCATTTCCTTTGCCTGATAAACGAGTTCCTTTATTACAACCATGCTATCAACAAGGTTCGCAAGCCCGACAAATGAGTTTTCCACCCAATTATATCTCGCCCCACCACGATCAAAATCCATTCCCTTTTCAAGACAATCGTTTATTAGACAGCTTGCCAATGGGAAACATCCTGTTATTGCCCTTTGTTTCCAAGTTCTGTCAAGGCTTTCCGCTGCACTTTTAACGGTCTCTGCAATCCGATTTTTGACATATTGATTTAATTCATCAAAGTTTTCTGGCTCTCTTATACTTCCATCAGCGATCATATCCATAACTTCAAGCAATGCCTTTGGGCAGTTGAAATATGGTGCAGTAACCCACATGTGAGAAGCACCACAGACTTTGATCTCTACGCAAGTGGAATTCATATAATTAAACGAGTCTTCGTAGCTAACACCATGATCCCTTAATCCTGCTGATATAACCTCGTCATTAAAGAATGCAGGATCGCCAATACCTGTCCTAATCATCTTGCAAGAGAAATCTGTCAATTCTTGCGGAGTTCCCTCGTGCCATGCAAGCCCGACTGTTGGATAGACAAGCTTTGTTGCCATTCTTGACGCTAAGCAAAGATAAGTTAGGTCATTTGTAACGTCATCGCCATTTTTATCACGACCACCAACCATGACAGATTCAGCAGAGCCGGGAAATAATATCATGTTCAATTGTATATAAAGATAGCAAATAAGTTCAAATGCCTCAAACCATGTTATTCTTCCCTCTGCAATATCAGCTTCATAAAATGGTCGTAGAGTTTGATCCATTCTGCCGGGAGTAGTCAAACCGTGATCCTCACCAAACCATAAAGCGATAATTGTCAGATACATTAATTGGATCGCCTCATAAAAGGTCTTCGGAGGGTCATGTGATATATTTTGACATATTTCTGATAACTTTCGAAGTGATTCGGCATGCTCAGGATATTCATTTGCCATTTCATCACATTTTCCAGCAACCCTGATAGCATAATCAGAAAATCCCTGCATTGCCATATTACAGGCTTTATAGAAATTGATCTTTTCCTCGTCATCAGTCGCTTGCATTCTTGATTTTATCTCATCACGTATGCCTTGAATACCAACAGTAAATATTTTTTCAAAATCAGGATGAAAATGTCCTGCATCCCCACCGGGAAATGGTGGAATTTGAGATAATACTGATTGAGCTTCGCCGATTTTATGATTTTCTTCTGGCGTAGGTGGACGCATCTCAGGTCTGCCAACAATCCTCTCTTCTGGAAAAATCTCTATTGGCATTTCACGCAAACGCCCTTGCACCCTCCTTCCACGCCAAATAAGCCAATCTTCGTTAATTTCACGACTAGACCAAGATTTTGCATCAATCAATGCCATAGCTGGAATACCATGCCATGCCTTTTTTTTCAAAGCTATATCCCGAAGCTTTGCTAATTCAGGGGACAATTCAAGGTCAAAAAGGCGATCATATTCTAGCATTGCGTAAACATTATGTGCCATTTTATTTACCTCATTTATTATATACTAGGGAAAAACATATAAAAAAGATTTTTCGCTTTGCTCAAAATGACAGCAACGTGTCACCCTGAACGAAGTGAAGGGTCTTCTTGGATTAATACAAAAATATAATTTTTTATACAATAAAAAATTAGACTTTAAATATCAAATTATTTGGTTTTGATATTTTACACTATAGTATTATTTATTTCTATAATTAAATTTTTGGAGTGAGTGTCCCATTGTCTATAAAAAAAACACGGTCAGCAATATCAAGCGGAAAAACTCCATGTGTAGCTATAATTAATGTAACGGATTTTTGTTTGACGGGTGTAACGAGGCTTTCTATTATTACCTGTGCGGTTTCTGGATCAACATCCCCAGTAGGTTCATCTGCGAGAATAAGCAAAGGATCGTTCATAAACGCCCTTGCAATAGCGACTCGTTGCTGTTGGCCAATGCTGAGTTCAGCAGGTAGATAATCGAGCCGATCATCAAGACCAAATTCATTGAGCAAAGCAGTTGCCTTTTTTATTCGTGCCGATTTATTCAACCGTGTGTGCATAACAGCAGACTCAACGTTCTCAATTGTTGTCCATGTTGTAATTAGATTGAAATTTTGAAAGATTATGCCGATATTTTTTCGTCTTAAATCAGACAATTCATCATTTGACATATTATCCATTATTTGATTATTAAACGTCACACTACCAGAAGTCTGAGACTCAAGCCCACCTAGTATATTAAGAAGTGTTGATTTTCCTGTCCCGCTTTTGCCTGTAATGATTATTACTTCCCCTTTATTAACAGACAGATTAATACCCTTTAGTATTTGAATTTCCCTTTTTTTAATTTTAAAGTTCTTTGTTATATTTTCGCATTTTATAATAGCATTTTCCGACATCTTAAAGACTCCGTAATGATTCAGACGGTTTTTGACGAGAAGCGATGAAAGCCGGGATCAAGCCCGCAATGATTCCACCAAGTAATGCTAAAAGAAACCCCGCAATTAATACTAAAAACGATATATTTATATGACCTGAAATGTCTAGTCCTATAATGACTTTTGGTGGAATAAACATTAAAACAATTACCGATATTATACAACCAAGAAATCCGCCAATAATGGCTTGTAACAAAGATTCAATAAGTATCTGCGAAATAATACTTTCATCAGCCCAGCCGATTGCCTTCAATATACCAATATCCCGTCTTCGTTCAATAACCGATGATAATTGAGATTTTAGGGATAGCGCCATAGTAAAAATACCTACTATAATTGCAATTAACCATGCTGAAGTTTCATTTATGCCCATAACTTGTGAGGCAGGCTGATAGCAAGCATAGCTAGAAAAAACTAATTCAGGAATAATGTCCTTCATTGCCCTCATTGCTTCTTTTTGAACCATCGAGCTTGCGGTTTCAACAAGAACGACATTCGCTTCATTATTAAGCTTAACAGAACCAAGTTGTCTATTTATAATTTGCTCTGCTTCGTCAAAGTGCATGTAAACATCAGCTTTTGCAGGGCGTATGCCGGGGTTTATAATTCCAACTACTTCGAATTTTATTCCTGCAATATCAATTTTATCTGTCAAATTAATTTTGTGTAACTTTGCGTATGCTTCCTCCAACATAACTACGCCATTCTCCATTGGATTTATAAAACGACCACTTATTATATCTGTTTCAGCACAAGTTGTTGTCCGGACAGCAACGTTATTATCTCGCTCAAATCCATTGATGGTGTAAATATGTCCGTCAGTTTTGCTTCTGATCCTATATAATAATGCAGGTGAAGCATCCTTTATATATTCAATTTTGTTGACTTGATTGATAAATTTTTTAGATATAACTTTTGTTGGAACACCATAAACAACGAAACCTTCATCTTTATTCTCTGGCGTTTTATTAGTGCATAACTCACAGGTCGGAATATTTGCGGGGACAGATGCGATAAAGTGGGTCCCAGTAACATTAAGGATGTTATTTGAGGCATTTCTTGAATATATGATAGCATTAATCATGATTACCATAATAGACACTGCAAGCAAGTAGCCAATTATATTAACTATTGCGCGCGCTTTTCTGCGCCTTAATTCACGTATTGCACATTCAAGCGTATCTATTATGGTGATCATTTTACATTTTAAAGATTAACAAGGTGCTTTTCAATCTCAGCCTTGGGTTGTGCTCCTACTAAGGTATCAATAATTTTTCCATCTTTATAAATTAACATTGTAGGAATACTCATGATTTCAAGTTTTGTTGCGGTTTTGGGATTTTCATCAACGTCAAGTTTGGCAACCTTTATTTTTCCAGCATATTCTTCCGCAAGTTTCTCTATTGTCGGCGCAAGCATTCTACAAGGTCCACACCAAGTAGCCCAACAATCTAGTAATACTGGAATAGGTGATTTTTCTATCTCTTCTTCAAATGTTGCATCAGTAACGATAACAGTCCCTTTTCCTGCCATATTTAATTTCTCCTTACATTTCCCACACCTGGGAATTAGTCCTTCTTTTAGCCTTTGTTTAGAGACACGGTTGTTTGTCCCACAATGACGACAAACAACTTCTATAACATCTGCATTCATAACTCCAACATCCCCTTCCAAGTCGAAATGTTGCATTTTACTAAATCAATATCTCTAAACAATCATTTATTTAGCTTTATTCCATGATAATTTCTGACAGGTTATTTTATAGACATAAGCTGGTATTTTCAAGAACTAATTGATATAAAGAAATAACTACACTTATATAAGGCGCTTAAATTTTATAAGCAGATTTATATTGAGCTTAGTATTAATCATATATCGTAGAAATTATATGAGATGAAGCAATGATAAAAGTTTAAAAAGATCTATTAAAGAAAGCAAGCTCGAAGGATGTAGGCATACTATAACTTAATACGCATCACTAAGATATACATTTACTCTATAACTTGGTAATGGCAAGGGGATCTATTATTGGTGCCGGCGGTCGGAATCGAACCGACACGGACCCGCGGCCCGCGGGATTTTGAGTCCCGTGCGTCTACCTGTTTCACCACGCCGGCAGTTATGATTTATGATAACCCAAATCTCATCAATCGTCAAGACTAAAAGTTGATAATTAATAGAAAAATTTGTTTGACAATAAAAATAATCTATGATAATATCGCATTGTAATTAATCTTCTTGTGTTATAGATGCAAATAGACATAATAAATCCGTATAGGGAGGAAAAGCCATGATTTTAGATACACTAAAAGAAACTCTTAAATATCTGTTTTCCTACGACCTTGCGCTACTTGCTATCTTGATAATAGCTATGTGGATTGGAAAATTTGTCAATGATCTACTAACTCGCTATAAAATTGATGAAGAGCTAACAGGAAAAAATAATTCTGCTGTTGGAATTACGCAGGCTGGATATTATATTGGTTTGGCAGTGGCAATAGCAGGTGTTGTATTAGGTCCCGAAGGCAAAAACTTCTGGATGGATGTCTCAAATACTGCACTTTATAGCGTTATCGCCATTATCCTTATGAATATCGCAACTCTAATTAATGATAAGCTAATACTTTATAAATTTAACGATGAAAAGGAACTTGTCGAAGATAAGAATGTTGGAACAGGTGCTGTATTGGCTGGTGGATATATAGCTACTGGCTTTATAATTAGCGCATCTGTAAGCGGTGAAGTATCTGGCGAATGGTGGAAAGGATTATTATCTTGTCTGATATTTTTCCTTTTAGGTCAAGTGATTCTTGTCATTGCAGGATTGTGGTATCAAGCTATGGTCAGATATGATGTTCATGGAACAATAGAAAATGATAACAACGCTGCTGCAGGTATCAGCTTTGGTGGATTTCTCTTTGCAGTTGGATACATTGCCAGTTCTGCAATGGGCGGGCAATCTGTATCATGGGCGAGTGATATATTATCTTTTCTAGTGTATGTTATAGTCGCTTTGATATTCTTGACAATAGGTTATTGGATTACAGATTGGATATTTCTACCAAAAGCAAAAATGAGTGACGAAGTTGGCAAACAAGCCAATATAGCTGCGGCTGCGGTATCGGTTGCAATCAATATAGGGATCGCTGTCCTGATCGTTAATGTTTTATAGGGTTGAAAGATTATATTTGCCAAAATTAAAAATCTCCAAATTACTGATATGATTGATATAAACGCTTGCGCTGGAAACTGGGTATTTCGTCAATTGCCTTTTTCTTCTCCAATAGAATTGCATAAGGAAATGGATAAAGGAGGGATTAATAAAGCCCTTATTTCATCCATTGAAGGCATATTTTATGACGATCCACAGTTGGCAAATGAAGGGTTATTTAATACACTTAAGGCTTTTCCTTCCCTAATACCTGTTGCAGTATTAAATCCCAAGATGAAAAATTGGGAAAAAAACCTTAATATTTGCGTTGATAAATACAATATAAAGGCAATAAAACTATATCCAAATTATCATCAATATAATATTAGTGATGCTAAGGATTTGCTTGATCAAATTGGCAAAATGGATATACCAGTGATCGTTCAACTTAGAGTTCAAGATGTTAGGGCGCAAAATCCTATCTGTATTGTTCCTGATGTAAATATTGCAGAAGTTATAAATATTGCAAAAGAATTACAAAAAACACGCTTTATTTTTGGCGGTATCAAATGGCAAGAAGCACAAAGCATGTCTAAACAGATCGACGAATTGCCTAATATTTGGCTTGATATATCCAATATAGAATATGTTGATGTTTTAAGAAAACTTATGCGAATTTATGACATAAAAAGGCTTTTATTTGGAACACATGCGCCTTTTTTTGTTATTAAGTCTGCTATTCTGAAAGTAATGGAAGCGGAACTATCTGAAAGTGAATTTAATAAAATTACAGAAACTAATGCCATTAATGTATTTAAGCTTTGAGGATTTTATAAAATATGAACAGCAAAGAAAGAGTATTATCAGCATTTGAACATCATAAACCAGACAGAGTGCCACTATGGTATGGCGCATCTGAAGGTCTTACAAAAAAGCTGATAAAGAAGATGAATGCAAAAGACGAAGAAGACTTAATGCAGAAACTACATATCGATTTTAGGCGTGTCAAAGAAAGATATGTGGGCCCACCTTTGGGAAATAAGAACTTCTGGGGAGTAGTTCGGAACGGATTTTATTACGGGCAACCGATGTCGCATCCGCTTTCAAATGTAGAAACTGTTGAGGATGTCCTGAATTATCCCTATTATCCATCTCCTGATTGGTTTGATTTCAGCGGATTATCGGAACAATGCGAAAAATGGCGTGAATATGCTATTATTGGTGGTCCATGGGTTGTTATATTTACAGATGCAACAGAACTTGTTGGCATGGAAGAATTCTTTGTCAAAATGCACACCCATCCAGAAGTTATGCACGCTGTAATTAAAAAAGTAAGCGATTTTTATTATGAACTTGCAACGAGATTCTTTGAGGCTGTCGGAAATAAGATAGATATATTCTTCTTTGGTGATGATATGGGAACTCAAGAATCGCTTATTATATCTCTAAAGCATTGGAGGGAATTCTGCAAACCTGATATTGAACGATTTTTGAAATTAGGCAGACAGGCGGGATATAAGACGATGTTCCATTCATGCGGGGCGGTTAGAGAAATTATTCCTGATTTGGTTGAATTAGGCTTAGATGCCTTGAATCCTGTCCAAGTTTCTGCAAACGGGATGGATTTAGTAGAGTTAAAAGCAGAATTTGGCGATAAATTGACCTTTCATGGCGGAATAGATCATCAAAGAATTTTGGCTTGTGGAACAGAAGCAGATGTTCGTAAGGAAGTTCGTAGAGTTATTGATATTATGTCGCCTAATGGTGGATATTGCCTTGCTGCAAGCCATGACCTTATGCTCGATGAGTTCCCTGTTGAAAATGTGATCGCAATGTATGATGAGGCTTTTAGGTATAGTATTAGTAATTGAGGTGCAAAATGAAAATTTCGGCTATTATGTTTTCAGTGTTTTTCTTATTATGTGCATTATTAACAGTCTATGCGGAAGAAGGGGATAAAGTGCCAAGTAAGCAAAAATCAATGTCATTTGAGACCCAAATTATCAAAACAGTAAAATTAAACTATCTGCTTTATCTACCAAAAGACTATGGTAAAGATAAAGACCAGAAATTTCCCCTTATTTTATTCCTTCATGGTGCAGGTGAAAGAGGAGATGATCTGGAAAAAGTAAAAATACATGGTATCCCAAAAATAGTTGAGCAAAAAGAGGATTTCCCATTTATAGCGGTTTCGCCTCAATGTCCCGAAGATTCGTGGTGGCCTTTTGAGGTTGAGGCTCTGAAAGCTCTGTTAGACGAGATAGTTGCAAAATATGCTGTTGATGCTGATAGAGTTTATCTGACAGGTTTAAGCATGGGTGGATATGGCTCATGGACGTTAGGTATCGCATATCCCAATAAATTCGCTGCTATCGTTCCTATATGTGGTGGTGGAGATGAGAAAAGAGTCGCTGTTTTAAAAGACGTTCCTATTTGGGTATTTCATGGAGCGAAGGATAGCGTTGTTCCACTTGAACAATCTGAAAAGATGGTTAATGCCCTTAAAGAAGCAGGTGGAAATGTGCAATTTACTATTTATCCAGAAGCAAATCACGATTCATGGACAGAAACCTATGACAATCCTGAGCTTTATGAATGGCTCTTAAAGCAAAAAAGGGGTGATAAATAGCAAATTATTATAAAAGAAGATGGATATAAAAAAGCGTCCCTAAAGGGATTTGAACCCTTGTTACCGGCTTGAAAGGCCGATGTCCTAGACCAGGCTAGACGATAGGGACGCAAGAAATTAGATGTAATTCGTAATACATTATGCGTTAAAACGCTATTAATATCTCACTGATTACGTCACTTTTCAAAGAAATGGTGAGGCGTGGGGGTTTCGAACCTCCGACAACCTGATTAAAAGTCAGGTGCTCTACCAACTGAGCTAACGCCCCGCAAAGCGAACTAAAAATATACACGATTTTTGCTTTTATGTCAACCCTAAAGATTTAATGAGATTCTAAATTTAAAGTGCTATTATCTGCTCTCTGCTAGGTCCAACACCTATTAAGACGATCTTTGCCCCAACAAGTTCAGAAATTCTCTCGACATATTTTTTTGCATTTTTTGGAAGATCGTCGTATGTTCTTATATTTGATATATCTGTTTGCCAACCATCGAAAGTTTCATAAACTGGTTCACAGTTATTTAAAACTTCGATTTGGCTAGGAAAAGTTGTTAAGCTTTTGCCTTTATATTTATATTCAACACAAATATCTAATGATTCAAGTTCGTCAAGAACATCAAGTTTAGTTATTGCTATCCCTGTGAAACCATTGAGTCTAGCAGAATATCTGACAGCAACTGCATCAAACCATCCGCAACGTCTGGGTCGCCCTGTGGTTGCGCCAAATTCTCCACCCCTATTTCTCATTTTTTCGTCCATTTCAGGAGAAAATTCTGTTGGGAAAGGACCTTCTCCAACCCTTGTAGTATAGGCTTTCACAAGACCAATTATCTCATTTATCTTAGTCGGCGCAATACCCAAACCAGAACATGCCCCACCTACTGTTGAGTTTGATGAGGTGCTATATGGATATGTTCCAAGATCAATATCAAGAAGTGTTCCTTGTGCGCTCTCAAATATTACACTCTTTCCATTATCAATAGCATCATTGATAATAGTGAATGTATCCCTAACGAATGGCTTTAATCCCTTAGCATATTCTCGGAATTCTGTTATTATCTCATCCTTTGTCGATTTAATCCAATCATTTGATTTTTCAAGGAATCTTGCTTTATGCTCAAGATTAAGATCGAGTTTTTCTTCAAAAAGATTAATGTCCATGAGATCACCAACTCGAATACCTAATCTAGCGGATTTATCCATATAGGCAGGACCTATGCCTCTGCCTGTCGTGCCGATCTTTTTTGATCCACGTTTATTCTCTTCAAAGGCATCCATCATTTTGTGATATGGCATAATCAGATGCGTTCTTTCGCTGATATAAAGATTATCGTCAATGCAAATTCCGCGTTTTTTAAGGTCTTCTATTTCTTCAAAGAATACCTTTGGAGAAAGAACAACACCATTACCAATAATACACTTTTTATTAGGATGTAAGATCCCACTTGGAACTAGATGGAGGACATATTTATTATTACCAACAACAATAGTATGCCCTGCATTATCTCCACCCTGATACCTTGCGATAATATCTGCATCATTGGCAAGATAATCGACTATCTTACCTTTGCCTTCATCACCCCATTGCGCACCAACAACGACAATATTTGACATAATAGACCACTATCCCGAAATATATTAACATTGCCAAACCACTTTAATATAATAATTATAAGTAGCCTGACAAATTATCAAAATAATAGAAAAATCTTAACGTTTTGAGAACTGGAATCTTGCTCTGGCACCCTTTTGTCCATATTTCTTACGCTCTTTTTCACGCGCATCACGAGTAAGTAAACCAGCTTTTTTGAGTATAGGCTTAAGTTCTGGCGACATTTGCAATAATGCTCTGGCGATACCATGCCTAACCGCACCAGCTTGCCCAGATTTTCCACCACCCTGAACGTTAACTTTTACATCAAATTTATTGACGTTGTCTGTAACATCAAACGGTTGCAAAGCCAAAATAACTTCTGTCTGTCTATTGAAATATTTATCTATTGGTTTTCGATTTATCTCAACCGTTCCGCTACCTTCTGGATAAACACGAACTCTAGCTGTAGAAGTTTTGCGGCGCCCAGTGCCATAATAATACGAAATCTCTGCCACTTGTTCCTCCTTAGAGTTCCAGCAACTCTGGCTGCTGAGCCTGATGTGGATGTTCTGGACCTCTGTAAACTTTAAGGTGCTTTATGATTGCTCTTCCAAGCTTGTTATGTGGCAACATACCCTTTACCGCATGTTGAATGACTCTCTCAGGTTTGTCCTTAATCATATCGCTAAACTTTGTTTCTTTTAATCCACCGGGATAACCAGAATGTCTGTAATATGTCTTATTAATAGCTTTTTTGCCTGTAAGACGGACTTTTTCTGCATTTATTATTATTACGTTATCCCCCATGTCTGCATGTGGTGTAAAAGTCACTTTTGTTTTACCACGCAAAAGCATAGCAATACGAGTGCATAATCTTCCAAGGGTTTTGCCATCTGCATCGATAACATACCAATTTTTTTGAATTTCATCTTCTTTTACAAAATACGTCTTCATTGAAATTCCTTTTTAAAACAGAGGCTAAAATATAATGAACTAACATTAAAATTAACATAGAACCAGTTTTTTGACACAAGGAATTATAATATCATAGGAGCATAAATCTGTCAAGGACAAATTTCATTCAGTATATATGTCCCAAATTATAGAGTATTCATTTTATACCATACTTATTATGCAATTTGACCATTTCAAGATACAACAAGCTATGATAATGAGCATATAAAATTACTCAATCACAACAACACTGTGTATGCCCAATTTGGGAATAATTATGCTCAATTTTCCATCTGCCCAATGAGTCTTTAATTCATAATCCTCTGGAACAAGCCAGACCTTCTTGGGTCTTTTATCCATTCGAACTATTAATTCCATATTCTCAAGAGAAGGAACAAAATCAATGATAGCATACTGCGGCGATACCTGCATACCAGCAGTATTTGCTAGATGTATCAATAGCCTATTATCTTTCTTTCTGATAGAGACATCAACGCATGGAGGACCATTTAACTCAACCATTGGATCAGGAAATAGCTGTTTCATGTTGTCAGAAAGAAATTGCCTAAGAATAGGATAATGTGAACGATTGAAAACACTACCAAGCGGTCCATATATTGCGCCTATCATGCCTTTGCCATATTGATTAATCGTTGAAGCACATTCGCCTTTTCCTCTTCTGTCCTGTGATGGATAACGTTCATTGATAACCCTTGCTGTTGTCGGATTAACCTTTTGCCAGACTCCGTTCATCCAAGCCATACCGTCATCAGCCTTAACATATGCGCCAGTTTCAGCAGGGTCACCAACGAATGTAACACCAAGATAGTCTTTGAATAGTCTAGCAGATTCATGTCCAATGACCAGTAATTTCCCCCCATCACGAACATAGCTAACAAGCGTTGTGTGTAGTTCGCTTGGCAATTTGTGCCACTCAGGAATAACAACAATAGGATACTGGTTCAGGTTTTCAATCAACTTATGCTCACCCATAACATCAACAGAATAATGCAGTTCCAAAAGTGCATGAAGAACACCTTGAAGCGGATTTAACAGAGCGCCAAAGGGACCAAAAAGGCGATCAGTTTTATCATAAACACTTGTTTTTGATAGAAGTAAAGCAACTTGTGGAACTGTCTGAGTTTTCTGTGAAACATCCTGACGTTCACGGCAGAACTTTGCAACATCAGCCATTATATCAACCATCCAGTCGTCAATCCATCCAGCCCTTGTCGGTTGATAATATATCTGAAATCCGCCTGATTGTGCTAACACTACTCCTGCTTCCTGTTTTAATTGGACAGAGGATTTTATCGTCCATCCACAATTTTCGCCTTGATTGAACCCCCAAGCCATCAAATCCCAAGGCATACCAGTTGATGTTATATATCTTGCCTCAAGCCTTGCGGTATTGACAGAATTTCCGGGCGAGAAATCACCAGATATAAAATCAATAGGCACAGTTATTTGTTCTGGAATTAAGGTGCTATACATCCAATTACTCGTAACTTCAAAACCAGATTTGTGATCGTGTAGAGCATTTGCATATTTTGTAACATATTTCTTGAATTCTTCACGCTGAAAATCGAGATATTCAAGCCAATGTTCATCTTCTCTCTTGGTTGGTATTTCCTTTATTCCTGTTGCTTTTGTGAAGGCTTCCTTTGCAGATTCGCTGAAGTCTGGCTTAACTGCCCAACAATCACCATCAACCCATACACCATCAAGGTCATAGGCATCAGCGACTTCCTTTAACTGAGGGATTAATAACTCGTCTATATATCTTCCATAAGTGCTTGTTGCATTTTTATCTGGTGTTCCATCAGCGTTTATACAAGCCCATTCAGGATGATGTTCAACCGCTACTGAATCCCATATACCTGAATAATGTATGAAAAGACCTACACCGTATTGCTTTGTTACTTTTCGCCATATTTCAAGCGAGTCCTTCTTTATTCCTGGAGAAGCCCAGCCGATCTTTGTTGGATAACCTGTATATCCTGCATGACCTTTACAATCATATTGAACAAAGTCAGGCTTTACCTTCTCTAATAATTTTGCTATCATATCTTCTGTGATATGTTCACCTAATTGAGTGTCATTTTTCCCGGGGTGCAGATCAAAGTGTAAACCAAAAAAAGTTTCTCTACGAGATAATCGCTTTTTGCTATTTTCAGACATTATTTTGCCTCCATTTTCAATTTTTTACGATACGTATTTTTTTTGTCAGATTTTACTAAAAGATAGAGCCATGTAATGGGATTAAATATAGGTCGTCTTTTATCAATAATTTTAATTTAAAAGCCTTATGATAGTATGTATACATTTGTATTTATACAATAATACATTAAAAAAGTCAACTACTACTTTGGATAGACATTTTAGGGGAATTTATAACAAGATATGGATAATATAAAAAGAATAGTTGTAGCAATGAGTGGAGGGGTTGATAGTTCTGTAACAGCGTCTCTTTTAAAAGAGAAGGGATATGACGTTATAGGCGTAACTATGCGCCTAGGAATGTATAATACATCTGAAAATGAGTCAACAAAACAATGCTGTTCGTTAGAATCTGTCGAAGATGCGCGCAGAGTCGCCAATCAGCTAAATATCCCATTCTATGTGGTCAATTATGAAGCTATCTTCAAAGAGGAAATAGTTGATTATTTTTGCGAGGAATATTCTTGCGGAAGAACGCCCAATCCTTGTATCATCTGTAATCAAAAACTGAAATTTGGCAAGCTATTGCAACTTGCTTCTGAACTTGGTGCGGAATATGTCGCAACAGGTCATTATGTCAGACTATCCCAAGATTTAAAAACTAGTCGCTATATCATCCGAAAAGGCTTGGATATAAGCAAAGATCAATCCTATGCACTATTTTCATTAAAACAGGAACAATTAAAACATGCTTTATTTCCATTGGGGGAATATACAAAAGAGCAAGTAAGAGAAATTGCAAAACAAAAATCGCTTAAAGTTGCAGAACGTCCAGAAAGCCAAGAACTATGCTTCATATCTGATAATGATTATAGTAGGTTCATTCGTGAACGAATATCAGAAAGAATTAAGCCCGGTCCTATACTGGATACTTCGGGAAATATAGTTGGCGAACATAAGGGGATACAGTTCTATACAATAGGTCAACGAAAAGGCTTGGGTGGTAATTTTGGAAAGACAATGTATGTCGTTCAAATTAACGCCTCCAAAAACTCAATCACTGTTGGCTCAAAAGAGGATCTACTTGCTGATAGACTAACTGCATCAGGTGCAAACTTTATAAGCATTGATAGATTAACGAAGCCCATGAAGGTCATCGCAAAGATTAGATATAATGATAAAGGCAATGCAGGAACTGTTTATCCCATTTCAAATGACAGATTCGAGGTGATTTTTGATCATCCCTGTATGTCTATAACTCCCGGTCAGGCGGTTGTTTTATATAATGACGATATAGTTATTGGCGGAGGATGGATAGAAAACTAATCACATCGATTAGAATACAGCACCAAGACTTACATGGATTTTGCCTTTTAAAATTGTATCTCCTTTTGCCAGCCCATAATCGACACTTAAAGTCCCATTAGGAGACTCTAAACGCATACCAGCTCCATATCCAAGTTTTATTATACCAGACTCTTTATCTTTTGTGTATACTCTACCACTATCAAGAAATATAAAAAAATGGGAATTTCTACCCGTCAAGAATCTATACTCAATATTGCCAAATTGCCTTTCATATCCCCTGAATTGGTCTTCTCGATAACCCCTCAAAGAATTTGCCCCTCCCAAATAAAATAATTCCGTTATTGGTATTTCATCGCCCCAAATACGTCCCGCATGAATACCTAAAGCTAAAACTTGTTGTTCTAATGTTTTAAAATAGAAATTTATGTCAAACCAGAATTTAATTGATCTGAAATCTCCAAAAGATAACTCAAGAACTGCATCAGTAAAACGACCCTTTGTCGGATTATTGAAGTAATCTCTGTTGTCAAAGCGTGAGCCTATAGCAAGACTATATTTGCGACCATTTGCAAGTTCTTCATTTGGTATTTTTGTATCTGTTGTCTCAAACAATTCCTCTGAAATTTCTGATGAATTTATACGCTTATACTTTCCGATAACAGAAATTTGATTATAGCTACCTATTCGCATAGTTCCGCTTAACCCTGACCCTCTTTCTATTATTTTCTGCCTGATCTGAATGTCAGAACGATCAATTGCCTGAAAATTTATTCCTAGATCGATAGGTTTGTTTAATATCCAAGGCTCCACAAATGCCAATTCATAGGAATTTACAAAACCTCGTCTTCCTGAAATCTTTATCTGTCTGGCTGTTCCAAAAAGATTTGTTTCACTACCATCAACCATGCCAATTAACTTACTTTCATTTTTATTATCAGATGGATTATATCCAAGTAACCCATTGATTCTACCTGTTGGACCTTCTGTAACAGTTATATATAACATTAAATTCTCATCATCTATATTTGAAAATGATATGGGATAAACATTTTGAAAATATCCCATATTATTTAATAACCTTTCAGTTTCATCAACTTTTTTTTGATTAAAAATATCACCTGAACGAATAGGCAATTCCCTTAGTATAATGTTTTCCTTTGTTTTATTCAATCCTTCTATTTTAATTTCCCCAATTTTCGCTTTTGAACCTGAATCTATCTTAAAGATCAGATCTATCTTTCCATTTTCTATATTGATCTCTGGTGATACACTTGCTAAAGGATAGCCTCTTTCACTATATAAATTCAATATTTGATCGATGTCTTTCTCAAGAATAGATTCATCAAAATATCGACTTCTTTGAATATCTAATTTTTTAATAATCGATTGATTTAGAGGTTGATCGCCAGTATATACAAAATCAATGTTGCCTATAAGGATTTTTTCGCCCTCTTGGATAGCAATGTTTATAGCAACTGAATTTTTTCCTTCGATAGTATGACCCCATGTAACCTTTGTAAACATATAGCCTATCTCTTTATAAGCATTTAGCAAATCAAAAATTGAATTTTCAATGATTACAGGATCAAATCTTTGTCCACGATTGATATTGAGAATTTCTATTGCTTTTTTGCTACTTATCGCTTTATTACCAGTGATGTTTAGTTTTGATATGTAAAATGCTTGATCCGTGTCTGTTTGTTGACAAAGGCATATTTGAGCAAAGAATAATATAGATACAATATTGATGATGTTTAGATATATAAGATATTTCTTCATATCCATAATTATAGCATTTGTAGCCTTTTTTACAAGATTGGATATTGCTTTTGAAATAATCTCATGCCTTGCAGTTGGAATGTCTGAAATGAAAAATAGAAAATTCTCATTGACAGCTTGATTGAAGATGATTAAACTATCAAAAATAATCTTGAATATAAATATCCCGAAAGGGGAGTTTTGTTTTAATGAAGTATTACCTAGTATTTTTATTGATGATTCTATCTATAAAGGAGACTGCTATGGCAAACGATTGGACGACGGTTCTTATTAACAAAGATGGCAGAAATGAAGTTCGTCATCTAAACATGGTTTTTTCTTTTCCAAACTATCCTACACGTCAAAGTTGGGAAGATCGAGCAGAATATATAAGAAAACGTATCCTCACAAGCAACGGTCTAATGCCTATGCCTGAAAAATGCCCCTTGAATGTAAAGGTAACAGGTAAAATTGAGGGTGAAGACTACACAATAGAAAATGTTTACTTTGAAAGTTTTACGGGATTTTTTGTTTGTGGGAATCTCTATCGTCCAAAGGGGAAACAAGCGCCATTTCCAGCGATTGCCAATCCTCATGGTCATTGGTCGCATGGCAGATTAGAACATCAGGAGTTAGGCTCTATCCCCGGCAGGTGTATTAACTTTGCCAAACAGGGATTTGTCTCTTTTGCCTATGATATGATTGGCTATAACGATAGCAAACTGCAAGTTCCTCATACATTCGGAGGCGATCCGAAAGGCTATCTTTGGGGGATAAGCCTAATGGGGCTTCAATTATGGAATAGTATTAGAGTTATAGACTTCCTGCAATCTTTGCCTGATGTCGATCCTGATCGTATCGCCTGCACAGGCGCATCAGGTGGCGGAACACAGACTTTTATGCTCATGTCAATTGACAAACGTGTTAAAGTGTCGTCACCAAATGTCATGGTGTCTGCCTATATGCAGGGCGGATGCCTTTGCGAAAACGCTCCAAATCTTCGCCTTGATTGCTTTAATGTTGAGATTGCTTCCATGATGGCGCCAAGACCCATGATTTTGGTTTCATGCACAGGCGATTGGACAAGTCATACTCCCGAAGTTGAATATCCCGCAGTTCAGAGCATTTATCGCATGTATAATGCCATTGATAAAATTGCTAACACCCATGTTGACGCACAACATAATTATAATCAACCTAGCAGAGAGGCTGTCTATGGCTGGTTTAATAAATGGCTTTTGGGCATAGGTGATGGAAGCAGTATGAAAGAAACGCCTTTTGAGATCCCCGAACCTGAAAAAATGTTGAACTTCCCCGACGGCAAACTGCCCGAAAATGCCATTACTGGCGAACAATTAGTATCAAATCTAATCAGTGATGCCGAATCACAGATAGAATCCTTAAAACCAAAGGATTCCGCTACTCTCGAGGCTTATCGTGATGTTTTCGGTACTGCATATAAATATGCTTTAAGCGTGAAACAACCGCAAGCATGCGATCTTAATGTTGAGTTGGTCAATGAAGAAAAGAAGGACGGTTATAACCTAAAGCGACTTATTATCGGAAGAAAAGAGGTTGGGGAGAGGATGCCTGCCTTGATGTTCGTTCCAGAACATCCAACAAGTGCTGTTCTGGTAGTTCATCCTGAAGGTAAATCCGCCTTTGCTGATGGCGACTCTCCAAGCGAACTTGTGAAGGGTCTACTTGCCAAAAACAAGATCGTTCTTGGTATCGATACATACAAAACTGGTGAAACTTCATCATTAAAACGAGATGAAAGCATAAGCCATTTCTATACATATAATATAAGCGATACCGCACTAAGGCTTCAGGATATTCTAAACGGTATAGCCTATCTGTTGACTCAAACTTACACCGTTGATCTTATTGGCTTGGAAAAGGCTGGATTATGGTGTTTGCTTGCGCGTGGTGTTGCAGAAAATGTAAACCAGACTATTGTAGATTGCGATCAATTTGATTATAATAATGATGACGCATGGATAAAAGATTTGTTTATTCCGCATATACGCAGGGCAGGCGATTTCAGAACTTCTGCAACATTAATCGCACCTGCAAAGCTATGTATTTATAATGTCTCTGCTGATTTTCCAACAGAATGGATTAGCGACATCTATAAAGTCGCTGGTGCTTCGATATCTTTACAGATGCAAGGCGATCTATTTAATGATGTAAAAGGCACTCTACATATCCAATCAGGAAAGATGGATACAAAAGCAATATTGGATTTATTTTAGTCAGAATTTGTATAAGGAACAAAATGAAGTTACGTGTCTATTTAGATACATCTGTTTTCAGCGCATACTATGATGATCGTGCAATTGATCGGCAACAAGCAACAAAGGAATTTTGGTCTCGTTTAAGTAATTTTGATGTCGCATCTTCTGAAATAGCGAAACAAGAATTGGCACAGACAAATGATGAACGTTTGAAGACTAATTTGCAAAGCATGTTGGAAAATATTGTCATTTATCCTATAACAGAAGATATAAGAGAATTGGCTAGTTTCTATGTTTCTTATGATGTATTCGGTCAGGCAATGTTCAATGATGCTCTTCATGTTGCTGTTGCCGTTATGACTCGATAAGATTTGATATTATCATGGAATTTCAAGCACCTTGTAAATAGGCGTCGGCGCGCTCAGATAAATCAGATCAATGTTATGCGAGGGATGCCTACAATTGAGATTATTGCTCCGCCAGAACTCTAAAGAGGTGGATTGTTATGCGATATTTCGATTTTGAGAAAATAGCTCAAGAAGCTGGAATCTCAGCAGATAAGCTAGATGAATTATGCCAAGTTATGCAAGAAGAATTTCCGGATGATGACATGATGTATGAACTTCACGTCTTACGTGCCTGCATGGCAATTAGAGATGGTTATATAGAGCTTGAAGATGTTTTTGGGGTTGAGTTGATGAATAATAAAAGGCAATAATTCATGAAAGGTAAATATCATGGTAGCAAAAATACTAGTCACCTATGCCAGCAAGGCAGGCTCTACAGCAGAGGTTGCAGAAGCTATTGGAGAAGAACTGCGTTCTGTGGGGGCAGAAGTGGATGTTCTTCCCATTGGTAAGGCGAAAAATATAGAATCCTATCAAGCTGTTGTTGTTGGCGGGGCTGTGCGCGCTGGCTCATGGCTTGGAAAAGGCTTTGTGGAGAAAAATAAATCGACATTAAGCAAAATACCGACAGCTTATTTCCTTGTCTGTATGAACTTATGCACAGATACAGCAGAAAAACGGGCAGAAACAGAAAAATATCTCGAGTCTGCACGACAGATTATTGAACCGATAGACGAGGGATATTTTGCAGGAAAAATGGATTACTCAAAGTTGGGCTTTCTTGCTAGATTTGTTGTCAAAAATATGGTAAAAACACCAGAGGGAGATTTTCGTAATTGGGATATGATCCATCGATGGGGAAAGGATTTGTATCCTAAAATTACCGAAGCTAAACAAACATAATATCATTATTGGGGTATATGATATGGAAAGAACTGTTGTAAAAAGATATTCATCAAGCAAAAAATCTGCCATCTTGATCAAGGGGAGATTTCAGCAAAAAAAGAAGCCTATCAGAAAGATTTCAAAATTGGCAAATAGGGAGTTGCTCAAAGTGGCTTTCCTTGCTACTTTGGCTTTTATCTGCCTAACAAAGATGGTATATAAATTACAGGCAAAACCCGAAAGAGTGGCTTCTTCGAATATTAGCATAAAAAATTTAGCCAATAAAGAAGCCTCTCTTGTTAGTGGTGAGCAACATGTTAATTCAGAGTTACAGATGAGATTTGAAGATTTCATTAAAGAAATGTATCAAACAGGCGTGATAAAGCCTGAGGAACGAACAGCATGGCTAGCTTATGATTTAGTCAACAAAAAACCGATAATATCAATAAATGCTGATCTGCCAATGCAGTCAGCAAGTATGATCAAGCCATTTGTTGCATTAGCCTTCTTTCACAAAGTCAGAGATGGACAGCTTCAACAAACCAATCAAAGCGAGAGATTCCTTAGATTGATGATCCAACATAGCTGGAATACCGCAACAAATTGGCTAATGATGCAGGTTGGCGGACCTAAGGCGGTTAATGATCTTTTGCATGATAACTATCCCGATATTTTTCAGCAAACATCGATAGTTGAGTATATTCCGCCGGGGGGGCTGACATATAAAAATATGTCTTCTGCGAGTGATTACAACAGATTTCTTATCGCTATCTGGAGTGGTGAAGTTCCTTATGCAAATGAGATTAAAAGGCTTATGGGTTTGGCTAATCCTGGGCGTTCTGGTGAGATTATGCCTTGCACTAATGTATGCCATAAAAGCGGAACAACCGCAAGAATGTGCGGAGATATGGCAATATTAGAAAGCACAGGTAAATATGGCTTACACGCATATACATTCATTGGCATAATAGACCGAGATGATAGCGTTGATGACTATCTAAGGTGGCGAAGGATAAAGATAGATGTTATAAGAAAAGCCTCAACTATGGTATATGATACTATGAAAAGCATGTATAAATACAGCTAAAATTGTGTAGAAAAAAGAGGAAAAAAGATGGAAAATAATATCAAATTATGGGAAGAAAATGTGCCTGAAGCATTAGGATCAGAAGATAAGGACATACCGACCTTGACTCCGTATCTACCCAAACCAGACAAAGCAACCGGAGCGGGAATTGTGATCTGCCCGGGTGGTGGGTATCATGGACTTGCACCTCACGAGGGAGAACAATATGCACTATGGCTGAATGAGCAAGGGATAGCTGGTTTTGTGCTTAAATATCGTCTCGCTTCTGGTGGTTATCACTATCCAGCTATATTTTATGATGTTGCACGCGCAATGCGTTGCACTAGGTTTATGGCAAAGGAATGGGAAATTGATCCAAATCGTATAGGCGTTATGGGTTCATCGGCTGGAGGTCATCTCTCGTCATTGATACTGACACACTTTGACAAAGGCAATAACGATTCAGACGACCCAGTTGAAAGGCAAAGCTCAAGACCTGATCTTGGGATACTTTGTTATCCTGTTATCAGTATGTCTCTGGAAATAGGTCATGTGGGATGTCGTGAGGCTCTTATTGGACGTGATCCATCACCAGAATTGATTAAGTTTACATCAACAGAGCTGAACGTCAAAGAGGATACTCCGCCTTGTTTCTTATGGCATACATACGAAGATGCAGGCGTTAAAGTAGAGAATAGCCTTGTTTTTGCAGAGGCTTTAAGCAAGGCGAAAGTTCCATTTGAATTGCATGTTTACGAAAAAGGTCATCATGGACTTGGTTTAGGTAGCACCGAATATGACCCTAATAAATGGCTACCATGGACAACAGAATGTGCAAGATGGCTGAAAGAACGTGGTTTCGGTTGTTAGATTATTAGTAAAAAAACAGGTTAATTCTCTATATATCGTTTTTTGGAGGTAAAGCTCAGTTTTATTAAGCATTAATAGGAGATAAAATGATCAATGACTCTATTATTGTTGATATTGTTACGTTGGGACCTGAACCTACAAGCAGAATCTATAAACTAAGGCAATTATATTGGAATAAAGCGCATAATGCAGGATTAATCAAAAAAGATATAACTGGTTCAGATAAAAATAATATGGTTGAATATGCAAACAATTTTTCTTCACTTCTGGAAGCCAGCGATGTATTTATACTGCCTTATGAACTTATTGTTGGATGTTATCTAGCAATTCCCAAAGAAAGAAACAGCCTTAATCTTGGACGTTATGATCCACATTATCCACCGGGTCATGAACTCATATTAAATATGGGACTTGCTGGAATAAGGGATTATGCAAGGGACGCCCTGTTAGATGAAACTGATCCTGAAAAGATAGAATTTCTACAATCCGTTGAAATATCATATAATTCTGCATGTCGGTATGTTCAGAAATATGCTGACTATATTAGTGATCTCTCATTAAAAGAAACAGACCCAAAACGCAAAGATGAATTAGAGAAAATTGCAGAAATATGCGAGGAGCTGGCTAATAGGAAACCGACTTCATTCCATTCAGCGTTACAGCTTTTCTGGTTTGTTCATATCTTCGGTGGAAGAGGATGTATTGGTCGCTTTGATCAATGGATGTATCCATTTTATAGAAATGACATCGATAGCGGTATAATGACACAAGAAGAGGCACAAGAGCTATTGGAATGTCTATGGATAAAGCTAAATTATTTCGCAGGTAATAATGATTCGCTACGAAATATCGCCATCGGAGGCCAAACTCCTGATGGTGAAGACGCAACTAATGAATTAACCTATATGTGTCTTGAGGCAAGTGATAAATTGATGCTTCCAGAACCAAAGCTAAATGTTCATTTTTATAATGGTTCACCCAGAAGATTATTGGAGGAATGTTGCCGAGTAATCTCCAATGGCTCAAATGTGGTTGCAATTTTCAACGATGATCTAATTGTCCCAGCCCTTCAAAAGATGGGCATCCCTATTGAGGACGCAAGAGATTACTGCAATGATGGTTGTTCTGAATTAATTATCGGTGGTAAGGGAACGATCAGCTTTCGAGTCCATGATAGCCTGTCAATATTAAGAGAAACAATTATGCAAGCAGAAAACAATGAGTATGAAACCTTTGATGATGTGATGACTGATCTCAAATCGAGGTTTGATAGCTTAATTCCCAATGGAAATGGAAATGATGCAGAGATAACTTTTCCTTTCTTTTCAGCGAGTATAAGGGATTGTCTGCATAAGGCTTCTCCAAGAGGGGCGAGATATAGCATCTGGGGCGAAATACTAGCAGAGATGGGAAATACTGCGGATGGATTATCAGCGATCAAAAAGTATATATATGATGAGAAAAAGCTTACATGGAAAGAGCTTATATCTGCATTAAAATCAAATTATGATGGAAATGAAGCCCTTCGTCAGATGTTGCTTAATCGTTCTCCTAAATATGGCAATGATAATGACGAAGCAGATATGATCATGAAAGAGATAGCGGAGTATTTTTGCGATACTCTCAACGAAAGAGCAAAGAATCCCTATGGCTATGGCAGTAAACGTGCTGCGGGTTTTATGTCTTTTGGTATCCAGCGAAAAAGTGATCTCCCTGCATCCCCAGATGGCAGGCATGAAGGCGATCTGACTGCAAATAGCTTTTCTCCGTCTGTAGGTATGGATAGAAGCGGTCCCACTGCTGTCCTGAAATCCATCAACAAAATTGATATGACAAAAGCTACTCATGGCTCTGTGCTTGATATTGCCTTTCATACAACAGCCATAAGAGGCGAAGATGGTTTCAATAATCTAGTCTCTTTTGTTGATACATTCCTAAAACTACCATGCACAGCAACGTTACAAATCAACGTTATTGATCGTGATAAATTACTTGAAGCACGGGCAAATCCCAGTTTACCAGAATATAGAACGCTTGTTGTTCGTGTATGGGGATTTTCTGCTGTTTTTATTGAGCTTGATCCTGCATTGCAAGAGCATGTTTTGGCAAGGACTGAACATGTGTTTTAAGTAACGTAATGAGTAAAATGTAATAAGTAATGAGTATTTACATACTACTTAATAAATCAGCAGAAATTTGCCAAATCTTTTTTCTTTGACTGAAAAAATGAAATTTGTAATATCGCTTTTGCTAATATTTTTTCTTTCGGCTTGTGTTTGGGCTAAAGATTGGTCTGTTATAGAAAGCGATCACTTTTTGGTTAGATATACTAAGAGTTTGAATACCGCAAAAGAGATACAGAATATCTCCGAAAACTTCTATAATAAGATAACCGATAGATTCGGTTTCTCGATCTCACGAAAGATTGATATTTGGTATTGCGAATCAAAAAGCGAATTCTTACTTGCCAATAATGCCCCGATCCAAGACTGGGCTTCTGGTGCTGCATATCCCTTACAGGCAAGGATTGTTATTCTTGATCCCTCCTTCTCAGAAAATCGCCGAATTGACCTTAATCGTCTTGTCAAGCATGAAATCACACACGTTGTATTTGGCTTATATTTGGGTGAAAATATTGCTAACGTTCCTAGATGGTTTAACGAAGGTATTGCTATGTATATGTCCGATGATTGGGGCTATGGCAACTATTGGACAATACTAACCGCAGTTGTTGGAAATTCATTAATTCCGTTATATAGCATTTCCGACGAGTTCCCAATACGGGCTTATCATGCACGTATTGCCTATGCACAAAGCTATAGCATTATTGATTTCATCGTTAAAAGATACGGTGAACAGGCTCTTGGTGAATGTATCAAGGAATTGGCAAATGGAAGGCCTTTTGATGAGGCATTGGCAGATGCCACTGGTGCTAATATTGACTGGATAGAAAGTATATGGCTTAAGCAACTGAAAAAGCGTTATAGATGGTATTCTGTTATTAGCAGTTTTTCTGTCTTATGGGTAGGAGCTGTCCTTATCTTGTCAATTGCATACATAAGAAGGAAAATAAAGAATTACAGAATAATTAAAGAATGGGATAAAGAAGAAAAAGAGATATATCCAGATTATAGCTGGACTGATTATGATGATGAGCCAGAAGATACTTATTATGATACTGAAGATGACGATTCAGACGAAAGATAGATATTATCACCTTTGCATTGCAATTAAGGACGCACCATAAGCGCCATTAAGCTGAGGTTCTTCAATCATCTGAACATTTTTTCCTAGTTGCTTGCCGATTGCAGAAATAACCGCATTATTATATGCGACTCCCCCAGAGATATAGACCAAATCATTGATACCGACTTTTTTTGCCATGCCAACGATTCTTTCTGCAACACTCCAGCATAATCCGCCTGCAATCTCATCCCGATTCGCCCCACGTGCTATCAGTCCGATGACTTCTGTTTCTGCGAAGACAGTGCATAAGCTATTTATCTGAGAACGTGATGAAGCATTAAGAGCCATTGAGGATAAATTTTCAAGGTCAGTTTCTAATGCGCGCGCCATCACTTCCAGAAAACGCCCTGTCCCAGCGGCGCACCTTTCATTCATAATGAACTTGTCAACTTTTCCCGATGATGTTATAGCAATAGCCTTGGAATCTTGTCCACCGATGTCAATTAACGTCAAAGCGTTCCCGATCCGTTCAAATGCACCTCTTGCATGGCAGGTTATCTCTGTAACCTTTTCGTCAGCCATAGCAACAAGATTTCTTCCATAGCCAGTCGCAACCATCCGTCTTATTGATCCGTTCTTTATGTCTGCCTTTTCCTTTGCCTGCCTTATGGCTTCTTCTGCAGTTTTTGACGCAGAAAAGCCAGTCGGCAGAATTGCACTGCCGACTATTTTCTTTTCGTCTGATATGATCGCAACTTTTGTTGTCATTGAACCGATGTCAATACCAGCAAAATATGATGTCATTTCTGATTTCCTATTCGATATTTAGATTGACTCAACAAATGCTTGAATCCTAGTTGCTAACTGCTCAACATCACCCATGCCATAGTCACTTTCAAGATTCAAGAATGGTATACCTTCCTTGTCCATGCGATCTTTGACTCTCTGTGATTCTACAAGGTATGGCGTGCAGAAATTAAGCGTATAATTGATAACGCCTTTTGCATTGGATTTCTTATAAAGATCGACTATATCATCAAGTCTTTCATCATTTGGAGTAAAGCAGGCGCAATGAATATTGAAATATCTTTTTGCTATGTTATCAAGCATTTCGTCAAGTGTGCTTGCGTTTTCATCAACAAGCTCTGAGAAATATCTTGAACCGACACAACTCTCTTCCGCTACAATAGGATAACCGCTTGTCTCAACGACATGATGTAGTTTCCAGTTTGGTATTGCATATGGCGTTCCGCTAGTCATCAGACGAACTGCATTTTCAGGGAATGTCCCCTCTTTCTTTGCTACTCTTTCCTCAAGCTCATCTGCTACTTTGTTGACCGAATCGGTAAATCTGATAACATCATCATAAAAAGCTACCTGATTTATCAGAAGGGCATCTTTTCCACTGATGGGAGTCGGATTATTCCAACGCAGTGAGTTCATTCTTTGGAGTGCTTTACGCTTGTTATTATTCATTTTTGTTGCTTCACGCAATTTATCAAGAGTAAGTTTTTGACCAGTGATCTCTTCTGCCTTCTCAATGAATTTTTCAATCTCTTTTCGCCATAGTTTTAAAGTATCTTCATTTTTTCTATGTGGTATTTCTAACACATAGACAGGATGAATATCGCCTAATAATTCATAAGCCTTAGTTTTGCCATCGCAGGTAGTTTCACCAATGACGACATCCGCAACCTCAAAATAAGGGCAAATCTTGGCAGATTTAAAGCCATAAAAAGACTTAATCAATGCACAAAGATTTCTGGGAAGGACGGTTTCTGCATCTGGTATGGAAAAATCCGTTCCAGCACAGAGACCGATAGATATACCATTCAGGGCGTTGATGATCTCGTCTGGAACATAAAGGCAGAAAGTGCCAAAGACTTTTCCGCCTTTCTCTTTGTGATCCATGAGTTCCTTGACACGCAAACCATGTATCTCGCTAATCACAAAGTCAAAATATGTCATACCCTTTGGGCGGTTGTTTTGTTTATGATATATTTCAGGATAAGCCTCTCCCAAGATTGATAATAAAGCATCATGTTTCTCCATGTTTAGACCAAGTCTAGCCCACATTTCACGACTATCGCTTGCCATAAAAATCCTCCTTGGATATAAATTTTTAGAATGACATCATAATTATCCCTAAGCAAAGAGATTTTTGTTTTTGAGGGAAATGTGGATTCACAGTGAAGAAATTACAATACTATTATAAGGGAAGGAAATTTGGTAATTTAAGACCTGCGATCCTATTCCCTGTGCATATTTTGTTTTGATTTGCCCAAACTGAGCCATTCAGAACGTTAACTCATTTTAAAACATTTACTGACTTGGCAACTCAGGTAGGTTTTCTTTGCCAGAGATGAAACATCGCATGTCTCCTAAAAGATAGATAAGATCATTAAAACAATAATTTGGGTTATTATAATATTCGTTAATGGAAAAGTCAACGTTTTTTCTCTTTCATAATTGATCCCCATTTTAGATTCCGTTGATTCCTCAAGATTGGATATAACAAAGCATATATGCGCCAAGCCTTTTATATCTAATATTTTATGTAGCCCAGCCTTTCAGGCTGGCAAAAAGCCAATTTAAGGATTAGGCTACGATAATTAAATTCTGCAAATCCTCTTCGGATTGCCTTTGCTGAATGGCACAGGCGAAACGCCTTCTACTTTTAGCCATGAACGATATGGCGTTCCTGATACCCCAGCACTTGCAAAGTCGCATAAATAAAGGTCTTGTCCGTCTTTCGCCTTTACTTTGAAAAGCATAAATGGCTGTTCCCAACCTTTCCATGCAACCATCTCTAATGATAAATCATTTGCATCAAGTATCGGTATATCGCTTGGGTCAATTTCATTATAATATCTGTCATAAGTCAAGACAATAGGACCATGATATATCGATGTCTTGCCATCAAGTTCCTTTTCCCCAACCCAATAATGAGTTGACATATCAAGGTTTAATTCAATAATATCGCCATTTTGCCATACTCTATCCAGCGCAAGATAAGAGCCTGATTTTATATTGCCAACCTTTTCCCCGTTTATAAATAAACTACTGTCTTTTGACCAACTTGGGATACGAAGGTCTAAAGAAAATTTTTCTGGCACTTTTGTTTCTATATTTATCTTTATTTTGTCATCTTTTGGATATTCTGTTTCCTGTTCTATGCCAAGTATATTTCCCGAAGGAAGTTTTATTTCAAACGAGGCTGATCCATAATAATTCAACACAACGCCTTTATCTGACATCATCACAGCCCATTCGCTTAACATACCTATCCCTCTTGGTGCATTGACAGAACAGCAGTTCAACTCAGGTGAGCCGGGTCTTGCCTGAAATACTATATCATGCGCGCTTGCTCTTCTTTCGCCATCCATAGGTGTATTGTATGTCCACCAACGCCCTGAAGGATGTTGCGCCCCAAGTATGCCATTGAATAACGATAGCTCAAGTTCATCTGCAATCAGCGAATCACCTGTCAGCCTTAGCATATCTATCGTCAAAGCCATCCATGCGACTGTGCAACAGGTTTCTATCGCCCCTTGATCATAAGGATTGCCCTTACATTCCTCTGATGATGTGAAACCACCTGTATTATGGCGATCTCCTTTGAGCATTGCCCACCAAATATGCTTGAAAGCATCAATATATTTTGACTCACCTGTAATAAATCCAAGTTCACAAATGCCCTGTATGCAATGCAAACCTTCCCATCTCCTTGCACGAAAATCCTGAATTTCTTTACCTGCAAGGGCATCCTCAATATATCCACAACTGCCGGGCTTATCGAGTTCTTCAATTACCCAGTTAGCCAATTCTAAATATTGCATTTGTCCAGTCATTTCATAAAGTAAACATGCCCCATGCAATATCGCTAGATTTTGCTCTGGTGCAAGCATCCTTTTTTCTGTTCCAACAAACGTTTTATGGATCAAATTTCCTGCTTTAAGACAAGCATCAAGGGCTGGTTTATAACGAGTATCTTGATAATACATCAATAATGCCAAAATCCAGTGATAATGCCCCCAAACGTCCCATCTATCAGAGACAAGGCGTAAGCCTTTTGGAAATGGACCCAAATATCCATCGGGCAATTGTGAATCAACAAGCTCGTTTATTATCCCATCAATCAAATCCTTTAGCTGACAGTCTTTACTAATTCGCCATTCCTGAATAGCTGATATAAGATATTTTCCAACGAATTCGCCTGACCATGGAAGCAAATCACGATGCGGTTGGCGTTCTTGATCACGGAACATTTGAAGCATGGCAGGATTTGCTATCGGTGCGGAAAGAAGCCAATTTTTGCGATTAGCCTCCATTCTCTCAGCGATGAAACTATCAAAATGAAACTTTATACTATCTGGTTTCATGAATGTCGGGTTGACAGCCAATTTAATGCAAATATCATTAATCATAATTAACTCCGTATGATGTCTGATAGTAGCAAAGAATCTTCATAAATAATGCATTAAGAAGATTTTTCGCCTCACTAAAAAAACATTTTGATCGCTTGAAAAATTTATTAATATTACCTTTCGTTTATAATCTCTTTAATTCTCCTAACAATAATTTTTTCTTGCCCAAGTGCCAGAGTTTGTGGATTTATAAAAATGCTGTTAGCACTTGCACTAGCTAATTCTATGCTAGGTTCACCATTTCGTAATTGATTCATAATATCATCTTTTTTCATGCCAAGAGCATCCTCATCAAATATGATCTCTGCTCTTGGCATTGGCTGACCAGCTTCACTTGGAAAATCACGCCTTGCAGAGACGTTCGGTATGCTTGATAATTCGTCAATCGCATATTTGACTTGATCTTCGTAGTCCTGCATTAGCTTCTTATGATCAAGATTCAGATACCATCTTATAGCTGCCCAAAGCCCAACGATTTCCTCCTTACCGACTTTCATTGGACGACCTATAAATGCTCTTGGATTGGCATTGAGGGCGCAACCTTCTATCAAATCTTTTCTTCCAACGATAAGCCCACTACTTTGAGGACCACATAACCCCTTTCCCCCACTGAATATTGCTAAATCAGCACCCATTTGAGTAAAGTTCCATAGGTTATCAACAGGCGGGATCTGTGCAGCAGCGTCAACAATAACAGGAACCCCCCTCTTCTTTGCTATTTCAACGGCCTTCTCAATAGGAATCAAGCCACCCATACGGGTTATATTATAAAAATAAAATATAGCGGCGGTTTTCTCATTTATGGCATTTTCTAAATCTTCTGGTGAAGTTCCTGCATCTGAGCCAATCTCTACTATTTTGACACCAACCTGTCTTATAGCAAAATCATAACCATTTCTGTTCATCTTATGTATGATTACTTCGTTTTTTAGCCCATCTGTAAATGGCAATTTTGAGCATTTTGCAGGATCAGTGCCTGTAATACATGAGGCAGTGCTTAAAACTAATCCAGCAGCAGCACCACAACATATATAAGCAGATTCGTTATTTGTCCACTTTGCGATCTGTTCGCCAGCCTTCTTTTGTAGATCGTCAATACTGACAAAATGCTTTGATGCCTCAACCATTGCTTGAACGACCTCTGATGGCATTATTGATCCGCCTAAAACGGTTACTGTTGCTATCCCATTAATGACTTTTTTGACTCCTAGTTCATCATATACATCCATATTTATGTCCTCATCAAAAAGTTATATAAATCGTTTTTTCAACAGCGTTAAGATGTTAGGATTATAGCAGTATCAAAAATACTTTTCAATAGTTCTGTTAGAGCTATATTACAACGAAAAAGCCATTTTGTCATCAGGAAGCAAACTTATACTTTTCTAGTCTATTACCCCTATTTTATAATTGCTTATATCACAAGCATATATTATGCCGTTGCTTTCATCTATCACTATCAAAAGTTATCTGTAAAACCTTTGATTTTGATTGGCTACCTTTCCAAATTACAACAATAAAGAATTCATGTTGAATACAAAATCTAAATATGATATACTTCAATAAATATAAAATGGTTTGAAATATATAAAATATGGAGGAATATATGCAAATAAATAATATGATCCAATCTTATAGGCAAATTGGTTACAGAATATTTGAATCTATTGATAAGATAACTATACTACATAAAATAGCGCTATGTTTGTTTTTTGCTATTCTTACAGGCATAATGGCACAAATCAGAATATATCTACCCATTACCCCTATCCCCATAACAGGTCAAGTATTTTCTGTATTATTGAGCGCAACCATTTTGGGTGGATATTATGGCAGTCTAAGTCAAGCAATCTATTTAAGTTTGGGTGCTTTTGGTATTCCTTGGTTTAATGGGGGCATCGGTGGATTATCAGTAATAACAGGATTAACAGGTGGTTATTTGATTGGCTTTATTCCAGCAGTATTTATTGTTGGATTATTAACCAGAAAATTTCTATATTTGCGAAGTTTACATTTTCAGCTATCACTCATGATGGTTGGTGTATTTGTGATTTATGTTTTTGGTGCAATTCAGGTTGCTTTTATATTAAAAATTGGTATATCAGAAGCTATCAGATTGGCAGTTCTTCCGTTTATTGCTGTTGATCTGATAAAAGCTATATTGGTCGCTGGTATATCATCAAGTATAATGCCAAGATAATTACATTTTTTGGAGAATATTATGAAAACTGCAGTTTATCCGGGAAGTTTTGATCCGATTACAAACGGGCATATTGACTTAATAGAGAGAGCATCAAAGATATTTGATCATCTTATAGTTGCAGTTGCCGAAAATCCCGGAAAATCACCTTTATTTACAATAGAAGAGCGTATCGATATGGTAAGAAAGACTATTGAAAAATATGACAATATAACCGTAGATAGTATTTCTGGTCTTACAGTCGATTATGTTAAACAGCATGAAGCATCAATTATAGTTCGTGGATTAAGGGCAATATCAGATTTCGAATTCGAATTGCAGATGGCGTTAATGAATCGAAAGCTGAATGAAGAAATAGAAACGATATTTCTTATGCCAAGTTTGCAATATTCATACTTAAAATCATCACATATAAAGGAATTAGCAAAACTAGGAGGTCCTCTTGAAGGGCTTGCTCCAAATTTTGTTATAGAAAAACTAAAGGAAAAGTTTTTAAATCAATCTCTACTTGCTTGAAATATTGCAACTTATTGAGGTTATTTCTTGATTATAAATACTTAAATAATTACCACCATTCTGCCTTATGTTTTGCAAATTGGCGACCTTTCCAAACCGCCTTTCCTGTCAGAGCAAAAGCCATAGAGCAGAATGCAATTATAAGAGCAATAATTATATTAATTGGATAAAAAAAGGTAAAATAAATTGGAAAATGGAAAAAAGAGTTAGATACTCCCCAAATTAATACTGATAATAGGACACTAGACCCTGCCAATATTGAAGAAAAACTACCAAAATTTGATTCGATAGCTTTTATAGATAAGACAATAATTGGTTCAATAAATACAAAACCCAAACATAACCAGATTAAGACAAATTTTATTATCTTGTAATTAAATCCAGCAAATAGGTTTTTTGTAAAGCCCTTAAAAGCGTCACTAAATCCACTATACATCCTACAATGTATTCTATCAACACCATTTGTCATGCGCCAACGAAAACCATAGGACTTTATATTTTTTGCTAAAGCAACATCATCAACAGGCTTCTGTTTGATTGACGCATATCCTCCAATTTGGTTATATGCTTCTCTTTTAAATAACATAAACTGACCTATACCTGCTGAAAGTGATGGATTTTTAATTCTATATGCAAAGATTAACGGTAAAAATGCAATTATAAACCAAGGAAAGATCGGAACGGTAAGACATTCGCCCAGCGTTTTAACTTGCTCATAAGGAAAAGCTGTTAGAAGGTCTGCTTTCATTGCCATCATTGCAGAAACAGCGTCTTTTAAGGTGTTAGGATGGTGTCTGGTATCTGCATCGGTAAATAGAATCAGTTCGCTATTAGTAGCTTGAGCTAACTGATGACATGCCCAATGTTTGCCATACCAATCTGGAGGCAAAGGCTTTCCTTTTATAATTTGAAGCTTCTGATTATTATTTGCAAGATCGCTTAATATAAGCCATGTATTATCAGTAGAATTATCATCAAGCACAACGACCTTAAAATCTGGATAATCCTGATTTAAAAGAGACTTAACACATGCCAAAATGTTTGCCTCTTCATTTCTTGCAGGAATAAGAATAGAAACATTTGGATAATGATTGCTTTTTGGAAACTTGCCAAGTTTTCCTAATAGCTTTGTATTACTTAATGTGACAAATAGGATAACAGCAAGAAATATAGCGACATTAATTTGAATGTATATCCATAATGCCTCAAGCATATCTTATTTAGACTTGCGTCTGAATCCCTTCTTAAATTCGTCACGATGCTTATAAGACAATATCATTATATTACCTGTCCATATCAGGAAAGTAACCTGATCAAATCCTGATAAAGAATAATAGAAAATCAAAAAGATTAACAACCCCAACATACTGATCATTACTGACCACGCATCTGCAATCTTTAAAGTAGAAGAAATTCCGAGAAACGTTCCAATGATAGTGGGTCCTTGCCACAAAGTTAATGCAGTCCAGATTCCGAATGTCACAGCAACTGCCTTTCCACCATGAAATTTCATAAATGGTGAAAACGCATGACCAATTACAGGTGCAAGGGCGACTGCAATAACTCCCCACCCAGTAATCCCAACAACACGAACAGCAATCATTACAGGAATTACGCCCTTTAGGAAATCAAGCAATAAGGCAGGTAATCCGATTTTGGCTTTTCCTGCTTTCCAAGCATTGAACGCACCCGGATTCCCATCTCCATATTTTCGTATATCGGTATGAAGTATTATTTTGCCTAATAAAAATGAAAACGGTATTGACCCACTAATAAAGCTAATCAATACCCATAATATTGTATTCATATTGCTAATCGTTTACTTTGCTTATGTCTGGAGAGGATGCTTCATTAATATATCTTAATATAACTCCGCCTTTTCCAACTGCCCATCCATTATTTTGACTAATAAAACTCAATCCAGTTAATTCATTCTCTAATGGGGAGTTTTGCGTTTTCCATGATTTTCCACCGTTAATTGTGTTTAATATCATTCCAAAATCTCCAACCACCCAACCCTTCATATCATCGACAAATACGACTTCTGCGAGTGTATTTTTTGTCCCGCTATTTTGCATCTTCCATGTTTTTCCGCTGTCTATCGTATGAAGTATTGTTCCGTTTATGCCTACAACCCAGCCTTTTTTGTTGTTTACAAAATAAACATCATTTAAGAGATTCATAGTTCCGCTGTTCTGTAGTTGCCAAGTCTCCCCTCCATTTGAGGTATGGAGGATCGTTCCCATCATACCAACAGCCCATCCATTGTTTTTATCGGCAAAAAATACTTGTGAAAGATAATCCCATGTATTGGTTTCCTGTTTCAGCCATGAAAATCCGCCATCTGTTGTATGTAATATAATTCCGTTCATTCCACATACCCAGCCTTCATCAGGGCTAATAAAATGAACGCCCAAAAGGACATCATTCGTGTTGCTATTTTGAGCCTCCCAAGTTATTCCTCCGTCTGATGTCCGAAGGATTGCCCCGCCTGTTCCAACAGTCCAGCCATTATTTATATCAGTAAAATGAATTCGTGATAAACATTCCTTACTATCACTATTTTTTGCTTTCCATGTCTTACCACCATCAATACTCTTTAATATCATGCCTCTATCACCAGCGATCCAGCCATTTTGCTCATCAATGAAAAATATGCCTGATTGTAACTCACTACTTCCGCATTGTTCGTTCCATGTTTTTCCGCCATCGGTTGTATGTAATATAACTCCATATTCACCAACGGTCCAACCCTTTTGATCATCAACAAAACAGACAGACAAAAGGACATTTTTTGTTCCACTATCTTGCGCTTCCCAAGTTGTTCCGCCATCGGTTGTATGGAAGATCTGCCCGTTCCATCCGACTACCCATCCATTTTTATCATCAACAAAATCAACCCCATAGAATCCGTAGTCACATTCCTCTTTTCCTCTGTTGATGCTGAAATTTCCGATGATGGGTCCGTTTGTTTGTGGCAACCATGTCATACCTCCATCTGGAGTATGGATGACCATATTCCCCTCTCCGACAGCCCAACCTTCATTTTTATTTACAAATTTCAGGCTTCTTATTTCACAACCTTGAGTATTAACTAACTGAGCAAAAAGCTTTGCTTCTGTATCCTGTTCTTCCCAAGTCATTCCACCATTTTTTGTGTGAAGCATTTGCCCATTAAGCCCTGATGTCCATCCATTGTTTTCATCAATAAAATAAACAGAAAGCAAAACACTTTCAGGATTAATTTCGTATTTTTCCCAGTTTAATCCACCGTTTTTTGTGCTAAGTATAACACCTTCACCAACAACAAAACCAAAGTCTTTATTAATAAAAAATACTCCAAATAAAGGATTCATAATATTGCTTTGTTGATGTGTCCAAGTCATTCCGCTATCGCTTGTCTGAGCAATAAAGCCATCATCACCAACTATCCAGCCGTTTTTCTCATCAGCGAAATGAACAGTTCTAAGGAATGTATCTGTATTTAGCTCTTGTTTTTTCCATTCATTCCCTCCGTTATCCGTATGAACAACAATGCCATTATCACCGACAGCCCAACCAAGCTTCTCATTTAGAAAAAATACATTTTGGAAATTTGCTTCCCATGCAGGTTTTCTTATAATAGTCCAATTAGCATGAGATTCATTAACGTAACATATAATAAATGCGCTAAAAAGTGCTATAATGATTTTTATGTTTCTAAACATTGAAAAAACCTCCTAAAAAGCTACCAAACAATATTTATATTATATCATCATTATTCTTTAATTAATAGTAGTTTTTCAATGGTTAATATCATGAATATATTTTATTACTGCTTTTGTAAGGTCTTCTTCTGCATTTTCGGTAAATGGTGAGACACTTGGCTCATATCCTCCCTCTGTAAAGGCTTTTTTAGTAGGCAAATAAAGCAATGTCCCGTTTGTTAAACCAAAATAAAACGTATTTTGATAAGGAGAACTTGCTCTCACATTTAAAGCAACTTCGCAAAATAGCTCCAATGGCGCACCCCAAATTATAGTATCAAGATTAATCTTCAAGAAATAAACAGGAATACGAACTAGCTCCTGTCCATTTATAAGCAAATAATCTTTTAGATTATCAACCCATCCAAAATCAGACCTTTTGGGAGTTTCAACAAAAGTTTTTCCTGTCCATAAGTTTATATCTGAACTTGTGTCTTTTATGTTTTGATTAGCATCAAGAATCCTATCACCCAATAATGACTTAAACTCGTCAATATGACTTTCTTCAAAATTTAGGTGAGTGCTGTATATAGGGGCTACATTTCCCTCTGCACCGTTGATAAATAACATTGGCGCGCCTATTTTGCTCTCAACATACTCCGCAACAACTCCAGGGGCATCTGCTGTAATTAGGCAGTTTCCTCCACCCAAAACAGTTCCGTGCATAGCATAGTTAGCTATCAAAGCTATCGGAGTTCCGTCTAGTTTATCAAGTCGTATCAATCCGATTTGGCGATCTACTGCACCTTCGGTATTTATCCCAAGATGGCATTTACCATCAGAAGTAAATTGGCGACGATTTACATTTGCCATAGAAGAACCCTTGCCAATACCAAGTTTTGCTGGCTCTAGTTTTGACTGTGCTTCTATTATGCCTTCGAGCAATGTGTCCTTGAAAAATTCCGTATATTCTGGATTCGAATCATGGACATATCTTTCAGATAGAAAAAGCATAGCAAGCCCCGGATGACCTACTTCTGGCGCTCCATGAGTATGGGTAGTCGTCCACCAGATTTGATCAGATTTGATACCCGTTTTCTGCTCAAGTTCCTTGCAGAATTCATCATAAACAAAAGGTGAAAAACAAGCATGATCTGAAGATATAAGGAATAACAATTTCTCACCATTGTCCATCGCAACAATGCGATGATAGAGGTTGTCATGTATTCCGTTTGATTGTCTTGGACCATAGCCCAAAAGCCATTGAGTTTTGTCAGGGGTAATATCAACTTTTACACATGAAGCACGAAACATCAATCTTTCAACTGATCTAGCCATTTTTTTCTCCTTATATCTTTTTCAGAATTCTATATTTTTTTATTTTATCTTGATTTTATGCGAATATAGCAAATATTATGATGCAGTCTTTTCAACCTTCAATGAGATCATCACTCCACCAGCGCCGATCGCTAACAAATAATTATCATCAATAGCCCTGATATTATATAAATCCTTATCTGTCCCAGAATTTTGCTTTTTCCAGCTTGCGCCTCCGTCTGTCGTATGCAATATTAAGCCTTTCTGACCGACAACCCAACCTTCTTTTGAATTTGCGAAGTATACAGCATAAAGATCGTCTGTAACTCCGCTTTTTTGTGATAACCAGCTTATCCCGCTATTGTTTGTGTGAAGAATTATGCCGAATCTACCAACTATCCAACCTTCTTTTTCATTAATGAAATATAACCCTTCAAGGTCGTATCCGCTATTACTTGATTGGGATTTCCAATTATTACCAGCATTATTAGTATATAGAATAGTTCCCCATGTGCCAACAGCCCAACCTATATGATCATCAATCATCTTAATTCTATTAAGCCCCGCTGGACTATTGCTCTCCTGCGCAGACCAAACTGACCCACCATCAACATTATTAAGTATAGCACCGTAAATTCCAACAGCCCACCCTTCGCTGGAGATAGGGAAACAGGCATGTTTTAGGTTGTGTCTTGTCTTTACAGTAACAAAATTTTCGTCTTGGGATACTAACATCGGTCTTGATTTGTCATTTAATATGTTCCATTTCTTTCCGCCATCGCTTGTTGCTAGAAAAGTCGCATCTTCTGCCATGATCCATCCAATCTTTGGCGATATGAAATGAACACCAACTAGATTAACATTACCAAGACATACTTGCTGTTCCCATGACTTTCCGCCATCGATGGTATGAAGTATCGTTCCTTCATCACCAATTAACCAACCCTCGTTCTTTGTAACAAAAAATAGGTCTCTGAAATTCTTATCAATAGGAGTTTTTACAGATTCCCAAGAAATATCTGTTTCAGTCGCCAATTCCTCTGGTTCTTCTATTATTATTCTCTTTTGTGCGACTTGGGTTATCATTGGTATCCTATATTCAATAGCTGTGCCACCATCACCGACCGCTATTAGACGATCTCTGGCAACGCTTATATCTCTGAGGCGTTCAGTTGTTCCGCTATTTTGCTTTTTCCAAGTTTTGCCACCATCTTCAGTTGTTAGTAGAGTTCCCAAGTCTCCAACAGCCATCCCGACTGATGAGTTTGCAAAGTATATTTTTCTTAAAGTTGCATCTGTGCCTGTAATTTGAGTTTGCCATGTTTTTCCACCATCTTTTGTATGTATTATCTCTCCATATTGACCTGCGACCCAACCAGTCATATTATCAATAAAAAAGACCGAATAAAGCTCATTAAAAGTATTGCCGTTCTGCTTTTCCCATGTCATTCCGCCATCTTTTGTATGAAGTATTATCCCAGGCCAACCAACAGCCCAGCCTTCGTCAGAAGAGACAAAATTAAGCGCATAAAGTGCTTCGAAATTGAAACCTCTTTGCTGAAACCATCGTTTGCCACCGTCATTTGTATAAAAAATTCCACCAAGATCACCAACAGCCCAACCACGAGTCCTACTTAGAAATTGGACATCATGCAAGCCTAGCCAATCGTTGCCCTTTTGGACAGTCCATTTTTCACCGTCTTCTGTGTATAGGATATTACCAGATTCGCCGATTGCCCATGCCTCCTGATCGCTTATTGCAAAGATTTTGTCAAGCCCTGCTACCGTTCCACTCTCTTGACGTTCCCAAGATTTACCAGCATCATTAGTTCTTAATATAGCCCCTCTTTCACCGACTGCCCAACCTCTGCCAGATTCGGAAACAATGTCAACGCCCCTTAACGGCTCCGCAGTATTTTCTGCTTGAATATTCCATGTTTTTCCACCATCTTTTGAATTAAGAATAGTTCCTCTCATACCGACAACCCAGACGTTATTTTTATCAAGCGCATATACGGAAATTAAGTCGCTACGAGTCCCTGTCTTTTGAAGATTCCATGTTTCTCCACCATCATTTGTATAGGTTACAGTTCCACCCTGAGCAACAGCCCAACCGATTTTATCATCAACAAAATAAACACCAAAAACTGCATAATGATTATCAGGGATTTTACCATCCCTTTGTCTCCAAGTTTTACCACCATCATTTGTAGAAAATATTGATGCACCAGTGCCAACAGCCCAACCATTCTTTCCATCTTTGGCAAAAACCACATTAAGCATACTGAATACAGTATCAATTCTTTGCATTTCCCATCTTAATCCACCATCGTTTGTCTGTAATGTTAACCCAAATTCAGCAGTTATTAAGCCTTCTTTTAGGTTCTTAAAATATACACTGTGAAGCATTTCGCCCATGCCAGTAGGCATAATTTTCCATGTCTTACCACCATCAGGAGTATGATATAATGTACCACCTTCACCTATTACCCAGCCTTTATATCCATCAATAAAGTGAAGATCACTTAAATTGCTTTGTGTTATTTCCTGTTTTCGCCAGTTTCTTCCATCTATGGTTTGGAGTATAGTCCCTTTATTGCCAATAATCCAGCCCAGTTTTTCATTTATAAATTGGATTTTATTAAGATTTGCTTCTGTATTGCTAGTTTGTGCTTCCCAATTCTTTCCTCCGTCTGATGTATGTATGATCGTTCCATTATCTCCGATGATCCAACCTTTATTCGGATTAACAAAGTAAACATCGTTAAAATTAGCTTTCCATTCTGCTTCTCGGACAACCTTTACTTTGACAGGCTTCGGTGGAAATATGGTCGTTTTTAGCCCACATCCACTTAAAAATAAAACTATCATTACCACTGCAATATATTTATACATTTCTCCTCCCATATCTTGATATTTCATATCGATTACTTTGCAACATGGTCATCATTATAATTTACGATATAACACCATTTTGGGCTTACTATTTTAACAGCTAGATTTTCTCTATTTATTTGTTCTCTATCGCAAAATACATACCAGATATTTCAATAGCAATCTAGCAGACGCAGATTATCTTGTCAAGCTGTAATGGGATACCACAATAAAACGCTATTGACTTTTCTCGGATATAGATATAAAATTTATTCATTGAGAAATATGCACCATTTCGTGCAATTACGATGCACTATTTATGTATGATCAATAAAATGGATGGAAATTAAACTGGATTTCAGCCTTCGCTGAAATGGCATCCCGATAAAAATAGAGAATGTTTTAATTAAGAAAAAAGGAGAATAATTTAATGATACCAGAAAAACAAGTTGCTGTTCAACTCGTGGGACCTGATGAATTGGTCTTGAATACAGAAAAGGAAGTTCATAAACCGGGTCCTCATCAAATTCTCGGAAAAGTAGAATCCGTTGGACTTTGCTTTTCAGACATGAAATTGTTACACGCATTTACAGGACATCCAAGAAAGGGACCCATCATTGAAGGGATCGATCAGGAAATCCTCAAAGAGATACCAAGCTATGTTCCAAATGAATTACCAACAGTACCGGGGCATGAGGCTGTCGTTGAGATTGTGGCCGTTGGCGAGGGCGTAAAAAACTATAAAATCGGTGAACGATACCTAGTCCAGACAGATTATCGTCATCTTCCCACAGATGGTAGTAAAGCGGCTTTCGGTTACAACTTCGAAGGTGCTTTGCAACAATATGTTTTGATGGATGAAAGGGTCATCACTGCGCCTGATGGCGAATCATTCCTTATACCTGTCACCGAAGAGCCAAGCGCATCAGCAGTTGCATTAGTTGAGCCTTGGGCATGTGTTGAAGATGCCTATGTAACACGTGAACGCCAGACAATATCGGGAGATGTTCTCATTGTCAAAGAAGGCGGAGATTATGATCTTCAAGGATTATTTTCCGATAAGCCAAAATCAGTTACAGCGGTCGGTCTCAATGATAAGGAAAAAGCACAAATTGAGGCAGAACTTGGCAATCTAAAACCAATTTATGCAGATGAGATACCAGAAGGGCTTTTTGATGATATAATCTATCTTGGTGCATCAAAAGCAACTTTTGAAACGCTAGAAAAGACTAGATTAGCAGAACGAGGCATTATGAATGTCGCTACAGCAGGACGCAAGTTCGGTGAACCTGTATTGATAGATGTTGGGCGTATTCATTATGAAGGAACAAGGTTTATCGGAACTTCAGGAAACAAACCAGCGGATTCATATAAATACATTCCCGCAACTGGTGAAATACCTGATGAAAGCGAAATACTAATAGTCGGTGCTGCAGGTCCTATGGGAACGATGCACGTTATAAGATCACTTTCACTTGCAAAAGCACCTAAGAATATAGTCGCAACGGATATTAATAATGACCGTATGGCGATACTTGAGAGGACAGTAAAATCCCTTGCAGATAAAAAAGGAACTCCATTTATACTTTATAATCCAAAAGAGAGAGGCAATTATCAAGGTAAAGCGGACTATGCAATATATCTAGTTCCTGCACATCAGCTTTTACCACCAGTTATACACAACCTTAAATGCTGTGGCAAACTCAATATATTTGCAGGTATAAGGGCTGGCTCTTTTGCCCCAATTGATATGGATTATTATGTAGAAAATAGCCTTTATATGATAGGCACTAGCGGATCAACTTTGGAGGACATGAGAATCGTTTTAGGCAAAGTTGATCAGAATGTAATGGATACTAATACATCAGTCGCTGCAATATCAGGTATGAAAGGTGCAATTGAGGGATTGCGTGGTGTGGATTCGCAGAGATTTCATGGCAAAGTTATTGTTTATCCGCAAATTCCAGAAATGGATCTAATCGAGCTAGAAAAACTTCCTGAAATTATGCCAGATGTAGCATCGCTTCTTAATGATGGCGTTTGGACAAAAGAAGCGGAATCTGCTTTGATAAAGAAATTTAGCTAGTTAATAGAAAGAGATCTAGATATGATTATCTGAACTTTTCTAGGTGAGATTTCAATTGAATTATATCATTCCTGTAAAAACAAGATTCATTTATGTTTGACTTTACAGGAATGATATTAAGACATTTTCTTCATTTATTCAAAACTCTTGATAGCATCATCTTCTGATTCATAGACATCAAAGACTTTTGCCAGCTTTGTTATTGCTATAAGATTTTGCAATCCTCTACCGAGACCTGCCAAAACAAGCCTGCCTTCTTTTTTCTGGACAGATGTATAAGATGATACCAACACGCCTAGCCCTGAGCTGTCCATCATTGATACACCATCAAGTTTTAGAACGACTTTTGGAGCTTTATCTTCTGGAATTTCTGCTAACCAGCCAGCAATTTCACGTCTCATCTGAAGGCTATCTTCTCCGATAACTCTCCCGCTGATTTCTATCACCATAATATCGCCGACTTTTTTGCTGGTAACTTTCATATTCGCCACTCCTTTATCTAGTTATCTGATTTATATCAGGCTTTATAATAAAGCAAACTTCATATAGCATATATCCTGTCCTAACAAGTAAAGATAATACAAATTAACTGATACTTTGTCAAGAGTTTTTTGCCAGATTCTATATTTTCTAATAGAAAAGCATTATTATTAAAATTGGTAATGAAAAAGATTTTTTGCCTTGCTCAAAATGACAGCGAAATGTCACCCTGAATGCAGTAAAGAATCCTCTTGAATTAATACAGGAATATAACTTCCCATATAATAAAAAAGACATGCTTCTATACCAAAACATGTCTTTTATAGATTTTATATTTAGAATAAGTCTTTAACTTTGCCCCATGTAGTCGCTAATTTTCTTGACTGCTGGGAAACCCTCACAGGTCCTTGTAGCGATAAATAGTCAATTTCAATTGCCTTATTTTTATTTGTCCCTAAATGGATCCTTAATCCTTTAATTAATCCTTCCCATTGCATATCAAGTTTAAGATCAATAAAATCTTTACTACTGCTAATATTGAATTTTTTACTACGTCTTGCATCGTATTCTGTATTTGGGCTATTTATATAATCTACTTGCCAAACATCAGATTTTTCAAGCCTAACACCTATATATATTATACTATGTTCATAACCACTAAAAGGTTCCCAATTAGCGACAGAACCACCCGGATAAACGTAAGGGTCATTTCCAGTAGGGATAACTCGCAAAACACTTCTTTCATCACCATTAGCATCTTTTATTTTTGTAATAGCTGATATTGGCTCTATATCATGCGCATCTCTCCAATCTGATAAATCTGCGACATTGTCAAACGTCCATTCGGGAGGACCAATGTCCCTTCTTGCTGATGCAATTATTGGAAAACAAAACATAATTGCAATAATAATAACAATTATCCTTTTCATAACAAAGATAACCTCCTATATTTTATTAAGACTTATGATGCCTCCTTTTATAGATAAAGCATAAAATAAACCCGCAATTACTTTTTAAACATCAAAATCAACAGCTTATTATTTACCTATTATCAATATATTATAAACCTTATTATAATTCATTTACTTCATTTTGTCAAGTAATACGGACTCTGAACTCTGGGACTCTGTTATGTTAATGAACTTTTGACAAAGAAATATTTTTGTGGTATAATTTTTTTACCATAAACTGAAATTTTTCACTTCTTTTTGTTTTACCAACCAATCTTAATCTACAAATAAGTTAAGAATTTCATCTGAATCTATTATTTGGGAATATTATTAAAATTAAGTTGTTATAATATTTATACTATTTTTTGCTAAAATTTCCAATTTTTTAATTTAATGCTTATAATATATTAGGGAGGATAGTGATATGGCGAAAATTTTAATTGTAGATGATGATCCTGATTTTGTAGAAGTTACCAGAATTGTCCTTGAAGCAAATGGTTATGATGTTGTTAGCGCATCCGATGGAGATGAGGCTATTGAAAAAATGAAGAAGGAAACCCCTGATCTTGTGTTATTAGATATAATGATGGCACATCCTCTTGATGGTGTAGAAGTAAGCAAAAAAATGCTTGATGATGACAACCTGAAAAAAGTTCCTATAATAGTTGTTTCATCAATTACTGATAGCCCACATCTTGCGGAATTCCCAAGCGATGAATATCTACCATTAGATGATTGGATAAGCAAACCAGCAGAACCTAAGGTCTTGTTGGATAAGGTCAGTAAATATCTTAAACGTTTCAATAAACAATAATACCTATAATTAGCAATCTCATGATCATGGAAAAAATCAAAGCAGGCGGAATAATTCAAAACCTTAATTTGGCAAAAATAGGGATTATGGGTGTCCCAGATCGCTTTGGTATTGCAAGCATTATTCTTGGTGCAATATACGATAAAAGAATAAATGTCCAATATATCGTTACAACTACCGACGTCGACAATAAATCCAGTATTATATTGTGCGTAAATAAAGAAGACCTTGATGTAACAATGGAAGCAATTGAAACCATAAAATCCAAAATAAACGCAGAAAATGTCGTTTTTCAGCCGAATGTGGCGATGGTATCTGTTTTTGGTCCTCACTTCCGTGATCATCCGGGAATTGCACTGATTGCTTTTTCCTGTTTGGCATCTGCTGGCATAAATATCATATCTATAAGCACATCAATTTCAACTATCTCTTGCATTATTGAAGGAGATGATGTTAATAAGGCTGTAGAAGCTCTCGAAATAGCATATAATGTGCCATCTAGTAGTGTTTTTATTGCAGCAGATGGTCTCTCTTTAAAGGCGAAGGGAGATAGTAAAGGTGAATAAATTATTCCATCTCATATTAGAAGATGATTTAAATGAATGGATGAAAAGATTGATACTGGTGCGTTGGATTATGGCTATAAGCACCTTATTTATTGTCATCATTGCTAAAATTATAGTCTTAGGCAATCTCCCTTTTCTTACTTTACTTTCTGTTATATCAACAATAATTCTATTCAATATTATCATTACAATTTATATCGATACTCAATCAAATAAATTAAATTCAAGTAAATACAGCTTTATCATAAATTTTCAACTATTCTTCGATTTAGTTATTCTTACCGTATTTCTTCATTTTCTTGGGGGGCTTGAAACTCATTTCTTCTTTTTTTATCTGATTTATATTGTAATTGCCTGCTTTTTATTCGATAAGATTACAAGTATTTTGTATGTTTTCTTTGCTAATGCTATATATTCAGGGCTTTTAATACTCGAATGGCAAGGGATTATACATCATTATAATCTTTCAAATTTAGCAAGATTCCAACAACCTGTTCATATCTTTTCAACGATCTTTACATTGATGACCGCCTCAATACTCACTGCATATATTATTTTAACCATGCTAAATAGGTTAAGAGAAAGAGAACAGGAATTATTAGAAATGAACCATGCCTGCGAATTAAAGACGCGTGAACTCATGGAAGCTAATATGGCTTGTGAATTGAAATCAAGAGAATTGGCAGAAGCCAACCTTTCATGTGAAATAAAAACAAAAGAATTGGCGGAACTCAACTCCAAATTGAAAAAACTTGATGAAGCAAGAACACAATTTATTTGGGCGGTTACACATGAGTTACGCGCCCCCTCTGCTGCAATACAGAGCTATCTCAGACTCATACAAGAGGGATATATACCTCCTGAAAAACTAAACGATGTTATAAAAAAAGCAGAACGTCAGGCAATAAGACAAATGGAACTAATAGGGGACTTACTTCATTTAGCACGCCTTGAAGAACCTGATGCCATATCAAGAGCAGAACCTGTTAATGTCATACAAATACTTGAAGAAGTTGCCGAACCGATGCGTATGCTTGCACAAGAGAAAGGGCTTACATTATATTTTCAAATTGACTATGAATGCCCTCCTGCAAAATCAACTCCTGAACATGTAAAAATGCTTTTGACAAACCTAATCAGCAATGCCATTAAATACACCGATGAAGGTGGAAGTATATGGGTTTCTCTTGCCCATGATCACGATAATATAGTAGGGACTGTTCAAGATACGGGAATTGGAATAGACAAAGAGTGTCTGCCAAACATATTTGACCAGTTTTATCGTGCAAAAAATGCCAAAAGTATGAATAGACAAGGAACAGGATTAGGCTTATCTATCGTAAAGCGCATAGTTGAGACCTATGGCGGAACAATACATGCCGAATCAGAACCCAATAAAGGCTCAAAATTCACATTCACACTCCCTAAAGCTATACAATAAAATAAAATCATGCATAATATAAAACTTCTAGATTATAATGATTGTATAGCCCTTGCCAAAAATATTGGCGATACTCCAGAGACAGCTATACAATATCATCTTCTTATGCGTGGATTATGTTGGGCTTATATTGTTGGAGAACCATCAAAATATAATGGAGTAGTGATTCAAAGTAAACTCTGTCCCGCCGAACCCATAGCATTTGGCACAAATGCAGGTATCATCTGGCAAATCCTTAAAGATATTAAAGATTGGGATTGTATCGAGGTATCAGATAAATGCGCAAGGGAACTTGGATATATTATCACATCAGAAACTGGCAAAAAAGTCAGATACTATGAAGACATTTATCACATATTGCAAAAACCTGTAAATCAGTTCAAAAATGAATTTGTGCGACAGATAAAAATAAATGATCTTGACTTGCTTGAATCTGCTCATGAGGATTTTAGGCAAAGTTGTTTCCCATCTCTGAAAAACCTATTAACCGAAGGTTTCGTTGCATGTGCTATTGTTGCAGGCGAAATTGTCGGGATAGCTCAGACATCTGCTCGAAGTGAGAGGTATTCAGATATTGGAGTCTTTGTTGCAGAAGGTTATCGTAATCGAGGTTTTGCGTCTGCTTCTGCCTCTATTATCGCAAATCTGGTTCAGAAAGAAGGGCAAATACCTGTCTGGAGTGCAGGCGAAGGGAATCTAGCTTCTATAAGAGTTGCTAAAAAACTAGGATTTGAGGAGGTATCACGCATGATATACGTGATACCTGAAAAAGCTCATTAATTATGCCATCAAGATAGTCAATGTTTCACCTTCATTGATACAGACTGGCTCATCAAATTTCAAGACCAGACTATCACAACAACAATCACAGCACGAACAGCTTTCCGCATTCACAGGGACAGCAGTTCCAGCGATACTGACATTAACGCTATCTGCCATAAAAGGTAAAGTTATCTCTTTTAACTCTAATTTACCCATTCTAATTTCAATTTCTGCTGATTGAGCGCATCCAGCGACCTTCTGGCGATACATGCCCCAACCAGAATTGACAGAGAAGAAGCAAGCGAAATCATCTTCATTGACCACAGGAGCAAAACTGATGCTTTTCTCCGGCGCTGAGTAATGGAATCCAGAAAGTGCAAGCAGGACTGAATAGCTAGCCATTGAACGTGAGTAATAATTCCCACATTCAAACTCGTTCCAGGGGTTTCGCCTTTCGCCATCATGCCTATCTCTGACACCTTTGACGATTGATAAGCCCTCTGCAATAAAACCTTCGTAAATCATGTGAGAGGCTACCTGATATTCGATTCCGCACCATACTTCATCAGAATAGACAAACGGAAATTCAGGACGCCCACCTTTTGGCCATGTGCAAAGTAACAATCCCGCTTCGTCATTAAGAGCATATATACGCTGTGGATTTGGATGTTCGGATAAATCAGACTTCCAATTATATTTGAATATAGAAGCCATAGTCTTTCTGACTTTATCAGGATCAAACAAATCACCAAGATTAAGCATTCTGGCATACCATTGACCGATCATCTGATCAGAAAGGCAACCGTCGCCGTATTGATATTTGAGTTCCTCAATCGTTCCCTGAGCGGGTCTTATATCTTGGCGATACCATTCGCCATTGAATAGATTTTCATCCATCCATTTGCGACCACTCTCATATATTTGATGGTATTCATCTGCTTTTTCGTTTTCTCCGAGATAGCGCGCCATCTTTTCTGCCGCTAATAACGCCCCAAGATAGAAACTGCCCATCATTGTATTGGGACCATGAAATTCTATATCATAAGTGTTATGCTGAACGCCTTCCATAACGCCATCTTTATTTGGATCCCATTTTTTCCATGAATATTCAAGAGCCATTTTAACTTTTTCCCAGATGCTCTTTAGCCATTCATCATCACCACTGACAAGCCATTCACGATAGACCTTCATTATTCCACCCAACTGACCATCCCCAGCCGCATGAAAGCTTGAATTAGCAAGAACACCTAATGGCAATGGCATACGGAATGTCATGTGTCCTTCTGCGTTTATATTGAATGAATAATCAGCGGATCGGATTGACCTTTCAAGTGATGGGAAAAGATACGGCATAGCTTGGGCATAGTTCCAGACATGCGTGCATGTTCCCTCACAGCATCCCGATCCGGGGCTACATCCCTCCCAACCATAAAATGTGCCATCCTCAAGCCTAACGGTTGTTGTCGTTTTTAGTATTGATATTTGCGATGAAACAGCATCAAGGACACATTCGGGCAGTGTTGAGCCAAATAGCGAATCTTTGAATAACCTTGTTTCTGCATCAAGTCTTTCTAGGTTTTCTCCGACATATTCTGCAACATCAAACGCATCGTTGAATATTGTTGCATAATAATTTTTCCATGTTGACTTTTCGCCCCAATATTTCTCAAAATTGGGCATATACCAAGTAATCATGACTGGGAGTGTGATGCTTTCTTCGGGTTCAAGTGTAACTTTAAGACCGATTGAGCCAACATCTGTAGCATTATCACCAGCTTCAACGGTCTCACGATTCTCCTTTAATTCACCGTCATGCGAAGCCTGATCCCAGAACCTATGCAATGTGTCAAACCAACCGCTTCTCATCCAACATGTTTGTATATTCAAATCTTCCCAAGGGGTAGTAAGTGTCATTGAACCATAACGGGGAGAATCTGGTTCATGCTTTTTGGTAGTCATCATCAATCCAGATATATTTTCACCCTCTTTGTATTCAATAACGCCCTTGCCAACTTCGGGGAAACCGACTTTATTTTCAAGGTTTGCAAATAGAGTTGCATTCACTACATCCTCAGTTGGATTATAGAGATTAAAGAGGAAAATTGCGACAGGAATACTTGAATCTTTATCGTTCAAGGGAATAAAAGGATTAAAAGCTTCCATAGAGACATCAAGAGGCATTTTCGGGTCATTAAAATCAAGATGAGCATAAGGAAATTCACCGATAAACTCACATTTACGGAAATGAGGCAATCCAGATCCATCAAGACGTGTTACACCTGAACCGCCTGCTGTATATGTTCCACCGACAGGACCTTGAATAACCCTAGTAACAGGATCATTATTGCCCTGTTTTGCATACAACGTAAAGAATGTATAATTAAAGAAAAGCCCTTTATTTGGCTTATTGAATATCTCAAATTCCTTCAACTGCCCCCAACCACCGAGATTAACCATTCCCGTTCCGATGCCACCTAGCGGGAAGTATATCTCATCAAGCTGTCGCCCTTTATAGACCTTTGGTTTGCCGACATTAAATAATTCGTTCTGCATGTAAGGTATTTTTGCCATGTTTTTGTTATATTAAAAGCGTTTGCTTCTAATACATCTCCTTTCGTTTGGTTTTAGATTAGCTACAAATCATGTCATTCCAACAAAGGTTGAAATACATTCATTAAATTTAACGGATGTTAGTTTTTATGATAATATTGAGTTGCGATAATCAAAAATACTTTTATATGGTGATCTATAATTATTTTTGACCATAGCTTGTAATATTTCATCAGCTTGATATTCAGGTAAAATTTTATTATCAACAGCAAAGACTAGCAAACCAAATGTGCCGCCTAGATGAATACCTATATTTTTTGCATAAGTCCTTGCAAGCTTATCATCTGAAAAGAATGACCAACCACGCACATAGGCGATAGCCAAACAAGAACGTTCACCTTGACCTAATCTTTTTGGCATGTCATCGAATAAAAGCCTTTCTTTTCGACTAAGTTCTGTCATTAAAATCCAATTGTCTTGCTCTATAATTTTAAGAACTTGCTCAAGAAATAAGTAACCTTTTCTAATTCCATTTTTAAGCTCATCAATCACTTCCGTTGTGATATATATCTCACCTATAGTCCTTCTTAATAAATCTATTTGTCTAACTACTACAAAATTAGAGATAACGGTGTTGTTAACGATTACGCTCATTTCTTAATATTTCCCTTGTACTTAAAACTTCTTGCTTTGCGTCCTCTTGATCAATAGGACCCAATCTTAGCTTTATGCCATGTTCAACTAAGATCAGTTTCATATCCTCATAACATACACCTGCAATCTCTGCAGCTCTTTCGAGACTGATTTCTTCATTGTTATACATATAAATTGCAACCTTCTTTTTTATCTCTGGATTCTCTTTTAATAGTGATTTAATAGCCTCGTTAATTGCTTTTTCTTCTGTCTCATATATACCAGCATTAACCATTCCTTTTATAATTATGTCATACTCTTGTTGCTGTTTCATTTTATTTCACTTCCTAATATATCTCAAAGGGTTATTTCTGCAATATATACGACTTTTTCACTTAGAAAAAATAGAACGCTGATTGAACGGATTTGGCGGATTTCCGCTGATAATATAGGCTTATGGATTTATGGGCATATAGGACTATGATATAAGCCCATAAGCCTATATCCTCTCTGTGCCTTTGTGTTTTATATCATAATTGAAAAACTCGTAAATATAAAAGATTCTTTCACAACATTTTTAAAGTGAGATTATTGCTAAAACTTCGGAATTTCCTTGCTCTTCTCTGATGCCTCAAAAAAAGCTATTTTGCTTGGAAACCCAAGCAATGGACGGACTAAGCTAACAGGGAAACTACGTGCAGTTTTATTATAAGACGCAACAGATTCATTATATCGCTTGCGCTCAACAGATATACGATTCTCTGCACCAGACATTTCATCACTTAAACGCAAAAAAACGTCTGTTGATGATGACTGAGGGTCTGCAAGCATGGATGACAAGACTCCTTTAATAGAATCATCCAGCTTATTTTCCAAAGCTTGTTTATCCTCAAATGATTTTGCTTTGCCAACCTCTTGATAAAGATTACTGAGAGAATCAACAAGCTCCTTCTCATGCCTTGCAGAAGCCTTAGCAAGCGATATGAGATTAGGTATTAGGTCATGTCTGCGCTGAAGCACGTTCTCAAGTTGCGCCTTCTTTGCCTCAACATCAGACATACGCGCATTAAGAGAGCTATGGCTAGAAGCAGTTATAATAACGAGTAGAACAATCAAAACGCCACCAATAGCAGTATATTTAAATTTGCGTTTTTTTTGGGATTCCGCTTTCTGCTTTCTCTCAATCCGCAATTCATCAATCGCTTTATCGATATATTCCTGCTTAATGCCAACTTCGTTAGCACCAGCAGTAAGGTCAGATCGAGAGATGCTTCCTTCTTTATTTTCAGCTTCCTGTTGCAGTTTGGATGCCCGTTGAAGAATCTCTTCCGCCTCTTGATCGCTTATTTTTTCATTGTCTAGTTTTTGCTTTTGATCATTCATTACCAGCTTGCTCCTGCTCCTCCACCTCCAGAACTCCCTCCACCAAAGCTACCTCCAGAGCTACCACCCCAACTGCCCCCTGAGCTACTCCAAAAACTACGTCCTGATGATCTACTTCTTGTTGTGTTTGTAATAACTATGGGTGGAATTGTTCTTTTAGATACATTATGATAATTACATTTTGGATATTGACATTTTCGAGTTATTTCCTCTAGACCTGTGCTTATGGTTGTTGGATTTTTTATCCTTGCGGATTTTATATAAACTGTTCGGTGCTTGCACTTTGGGCATTCCTCATATTTGCCATAGCCTTTTTTGGATTTCTCGATCTTGTTTATCTGACAATCATCACATCTCCATACTGTATAATTCATGCTTCCGAGTTCCTCTTCGAATTTTTCATCGAAAGAAAGATATACATCCTCTTGATCTTCTGTCAGTTTTCGCATACGCTTCTTGCATTGAGAGCATTTGCGATAGTAAAGATGTCGCCAGATCAAATAGATCAATAAAAATGGAGAGGCAATAATAAGCAAGATAAATATGATAAAAGACCATATAAAAGCAGTTGGGGCAGGATTTTGCGAGACACTATCTGCCTCTGATCCTATTGCTATATCTGATTTTTCATTGGCAATTATCGCTGTCATCTCTTGAACGCCTGCAAGTATGCCTTTGCCAAAATTACCTTCTTTGAAATGAGGCACCATTTTTTCTCTTAATATTTCGCCTACTTTGCCATCAGGCAACACACCTTCAACACCATAGCCTGTCTCTACTTCTACTCGCCTTTCACTCATTACAAGCAAAACTAATACACCATTATCTTTTCCGACTTTGCCGATCTTCCAGAGATTGAAAAGCTCTGTTGCAAAATCCTTTGGCGTGCTATTATCTACATTTTTGACTGTAACAACCGCTATTTCGCTTGTAGTCTTTCGTTCAAGATCATCAATTATCATGTTTAGCTGATTTTCAGAATCAGGATCAATGACATCAGCCATATCACTAACCCAAGTATTGCTCGATGCCTTTGGATTAACGATTTGATCAACTGATTCAGCACTACATATTTTAAGCGCCAAAAGAGAAAACAAGAGAAAAATAAGGGAATAAAAGAGGCTTTTATCACTGTAAAACCCAGTTTTCATAAGCTATTTTTCCTCTTCTGAAGATGATTCAGCCTGTTTGATAATTTCTGCCAATTTCTCTACTCCAGAATAAAGCGCCTCAGCAAATTTTCCTTCTTTTAAGAGCGGAACGACATGTTCATCCAAAACTTCGCCTGATTCGCTATCGGTTATGATATGTTCCCATGAATAACCAACTTCTGATTCAATTCTCCGTTCTGAAATTGCTAATAAGAGCATTAATCCTGCATGACTTTCACCGCCAACCTGCCAGCGATTGAAAAGCCAAAATATATATTCTGATGGCTTAATAGGTTTTGTTGATTTGGTTATTACAACAAGCATTTCCCCGCTTGTATCCTGATGAAATTGCAGAAGATAACCTTCAATTTTCTTCTTGTCATCTTCCGAGAGTAAGTCAGCGAAGTCATTGACATATCCATATCGTTCTGGAATCTTTTTTATTTTGCGCTCAAGATCGGCAATGCTGAAATTACAACCCTTGCATTTTGGGATCTCATCTGTAATAATTAAGCCACAACGTGGGCATTTCATATAGTTACCTCATGAATTAGAACGCTGATTAAGCAGATTTGGCGGAAAAATTCTCTATCTGTGCTGCCATAATTACTGACTTTTCTTAATTGATGCCTTGTCAACGATTGATACTTTCTTCATTACATCATCCTGAACAATCTTATCAACAACATCCATACCTTCAATAACCTGACCAAAGACCGTATATTCTCCGTCAAGATGTGGTTGTGGCTCAAAGCAGATATAAAATTGACTTCCAGCAGAATTTGGCATCTGAGTCCGTGCCATCGCTACCGTTCCTCTTAGATGTTTCCTTGAGTTAAACTCATCTCTGATTGTATATCCGGGTCCGCCTGTGCCTGTTCCTTCTGGGTCTCCACCCTGCGCCATGAAACCTTCTATGACTCTATGGAATTTCAAGCCATTATAGAAGCCTTTGTTCGTCAATGCGATGAAGTTATCAACAGTCTTTGGGGCATCTTTTGGATAAAATTCAATGACGATCTTTCCTCCCTTTGCCATCTCAATTACAGCAACGACTTTTTCAGGATCGATCTTTGGTGGTTCTGGTTGAAGTTTGGGTTCTGGTGCTTTTGCTGCTCCAAGTGATGTAGGATTTTGATTTGTCATTTGTGTATCCTTTGTTGTATCAGCTGCTTTGGTATCTTTTCTATCGCCACATGAAACAATTATTAATGATAAAGTCAGAATCAAAATCATAATTGAATACATGATTCTATTTCGTATCAACATATTTTTCTCCTTTAATCGATATTGTTAGAATTCAGCATCCTTCCATAGCCTTTTACAGCCATCCATAACTTTCTTTGCGATTGTTTCCACATCCTCTTTCCATAGGTCATCACAGAATAACTCAACGCAATGCCAACCTGTAAACCCACATTGCTCAACTTTATCAAGCCATTCAATCAAAGGTAGAACACCATCACCAGGGATCACTCTGTCATTGTTGACATTCCTAATCTCAGGTGGACAGTTACGCATATCGTTAAGATGACCCGCAACGATCTTACCTTTCACAAGATCAAGGTCAGAAAGCCTAGATGGTGTGCAGGCAAAATGCGCCGTATCAAATATCAAGCCAACATTATCACGATTAATCATATTTATAGCTTCTGCCGCAGTAGAAACAGATCGGATCATTCCACACCAGTTCATTTCAAGAGCCATAGAAACACCTTTTGGCTTTGCCATATCAGCGAGTTTTGCTACTTGATCTGAAAATTGCTTTAATGCCTCGCGATAATTTCTATCACGTTCTTTGAGACCTGCTTCACTCATATTTGGCGCACCAGATATACTCGCAGGCGAATCTCCACCAAAAACAACTATGGGACAACCAACAACCTCCATTATATCAAGCGTCTGTTTGAATTGATCCTCATTCGCTTTTATATTTTCTGGTGTGGAAAAAGCTATTACAACGTGACCTGTGCAAGCGACAGGCTTCATCCCTGATCCTTTGACAAAATTAATAAATCCATCCATCCCATACTGATTGATATATTGCTGTGCCTTTCCAAGAGACATCTCAAAAGCAGTCCAGCCGACTTTCCTATATGCTATAAGGTCTTCTTCGAATGAAGCATTATTGCTTGTAATTTCGTGCATAGCTATTTTCATATTTGGATTTCCTCTCAATATGTTTAATTTATTTTGTATATTATTTAGTTGACTAGATTAGTTTTCTAGTTTATTCATTACTATAAAATCCCCCTAAATCTCACTTTACCAAAGGGAGATTTTCGAATATTATAAATATAAAAATTACACTATTTATATTACAATATATTGATAGAATAGACAAGTAATAACTCCAGAGCTTCAGACAAAAATTCGGTCATCTCATTTTTTTATTGCCCAGTGAATTAGGGCAACTATCTAAGTCTAATATACTGAGACAGTATTAATTATTATTTAACAAAAAAGCCATCTGTTAGAATACACTCCATACAAACAATATAACAGATGGCTAGTATCATAAGAGAAGATAATAACATAGAGCAAGTGGCAATTCCAGCCTTATATGGTCAACATGCTTGTAGAACTTGGGTTCAGGTGTTAAAGGAATTACCACTATTGACTAACTAATAAATTAATACAGTCTCTTTTTTGTGCTTTGCTATGATTTTTGCTGATAAATATTGTGATTCAAACTCGATCAATGTCATATAATCCGATTTATTGGCTGGTAACTATTGAAAATAAATATTTTCTAACATTATCAATATGTGGGTTTCTTTGGGTATTCCAATAGTGGACTATAAGTATGCGTCATGCGGTGTCGTGGACCAATTGAACGCCAATAACCAACCCAGTCAAGTTCCTCTCGTTTGTTTAGGTCAACTTCTGCCCAGAAAACGCCCTCTTTTCCATTATTAGAAGCAAGTATCCTGCCCATTGGGTCAATTACAAGGCTGTTCCCATCATAGACCGAAGGCACCATATAGACTCCATTATCTCTAGCCCTAACACGGAAGACAGTCTCTCCATCAGCTATACCATCATGATCGGGCAATGTGTTCCCCCAAGTTGGCGCAAATATAATCTCAGCACCATTAAGGGCAAATATCGTCTCTGGTTCAGAGAAAAACCAATCATAGCATATTTGCATTGCGACAACGCCAAAATCAGTCTGAAAAACAGGATATTCATGTCCGGGTGTAATTCCACATTTCCATTCCTCACGTGGAAGATGGACTTTTCTGTATTTACCAGCAACTTTGCCATCTCTATCCAACAAGACAGCGGTATTATATATGACATCTCCATCAAGTTCAGATAATCCAGCTACAACCCAGATCCTGTTATTTCGTGCTGAATCACCTAAAATATCCGTATCATGCCCTGGGATCGGATAGGCACAATCGACGGCATTGGCAGATGTGCCGATCATAGTTATCGCTTCACCAAGACAAACTATATCAAGCCCTAGTTTTCCCGCTTCGTCAATCTTTTCACACCATAGCTTGAGATTATTTTCGGGAGTGCTATTTGATGGACGGAAAAATACAGTTCCAATCTTGACTTTTCGTGGAGGAATAGGGTCTGTTTCGTTTATACTTGCGCTTTTCCATATCACCGATCCACCTTCAAGCCATTTTACATCAAGCGAGATCACAACACCGTTAGCTTCATCTGGCGCAACTATAACATCATCAAACCTTGCATTATCGCCATCGATTATTGGTCCACGAATAAGCATCCCTGCATAATGAATTGGCGCTCCGTCATTTGTCCATGTAACCCTTACAAAGACCGTCCTATATGGATATGGAACGCCCTTTATTTTACAATCAACTTTAATGGCATAAGAGGCTCCACCTTTAATGCCCTTTGTTTCTTGATAGATTCCGCCGACAGCATAAGGATTATTTGGAGATTCAACACGTATTCCATCAGGCGTTTTATTGAAAGAACAGGTTGTTTTTGGAACTATCGGATTCCAGATAGACCAACTTTCCATCGATTTAAGATCATAATTTATATCTAATTTATCAGTTTTCATCTTTCATTCCTCATGATATATAGTTTTTCTAATAATTCAACCGCTTTATCTGCCATCACTTCACCGACTCCCGGTAGAAACCCTCTTGATAATGCAGAGCGCACCTCATAGCCCTTGTGGTCAAATTGTTTCATGGCATCTGCTGGAACATCCTTTATGTTTTCGTCAAACGCCTTCTTTGTTGGAATGTAGCCAACCCATCCGTTAGCAAGCTCTGAAACGAATGTCCGTTTAAATGGAGAACGCTTTTTAATATCAAGCTGGAGTTCTACAAAATATTCCGCTGGTATGCCTACAAATCCTATATCACCAACTCTAATCGCTTGTATTTCTGCGGTTTCTGGCTTTTTGTTTATATCTTGTCGCATTGGCAAGGAGATAATCTCACTTGCTACACCGATATTTTCACTAGCAATCGGATTCATTTTTTTCAATGCTTCGCATACGTCCCCTGCTAGAGTCTCACCCATCCAGCGTGAATGTTCATGACCTTGACGATGATATGGACTGTTAAAATTTATGTGATTAATATCGCCACATGCACCATTTGTAAATATGACAAATGGTTTATCGCTTAATCTCTCTTGTAATCTGACCGTCATGTGTCCGGGATAGTCTGCGGATAATTCTGTCCCACCGACACAATCAAGATGACATGTATAATTAACATACAGCGATTTGAGTTTTCCGCTTTCATCTGTGAATGACAATATGCCAACTTCTGGATCAATGGGTCCCGCTGGCTCGATTATATTGGGATTCTGATAGCCGGGGTTTGTTTGTGTTGTGCCATCTTTCATATGGTAGCGTCTGTTAAAGGCGATACGATCTTCATATGAAACGCCTTCTGATACTGTGCATGGCTCAAGGTCGCTGATGGCTTTTATAACTGCCAAAGAAGCCATATCTGGAAACTCATCAAGCCATTTCAGCGTCACTTCTGCACCTTCGGGCATACGGAAATTTCGGGTTTGAGGTCCCGTGTGAGTATGTGTGCAACATACCATTATATTATTGCCATTTATTCCAGTCTTTTTAGATATAACATCTCTGACTTTTGCCACCTCTTCAGCAGATAAGCAAATAATATCACAAGCGAGTATTCCAGCGATAATCTTGCCGTCATCAAATAGCATCGCTTTTGCGAAAAGGTCATCATGAACCGCTGTAGCCTGCCTTTCATGGAAATATCCCGCCATAAATGCGCCTAATTCGGGTGTTATCTTTGAAGCACCAAAGCCTATTTTAATTGCCGGCATTTTATTACCCTCCATTTTATTCTACTTAAAATGCTCTTGATTAATAACTTTCCCGTCAATATCCCATCTTGTAGCAACACCTTCACATCTGAAATTACGCCAAGTTGATTGTGCCTTCATTTGACCGTTGTGATACCATTGTGTCCAAACGCTTGTTCCGTCTTTGTTATATTGCCATTCCCATAGCTTTTTGCCATCACTAGACCAGTAGGTTTCTGTTTCGACCTTGTAACCGAGTTTATATGTCGCTTCTTTTTGCTTATTTCCATTTTGGTATAACCAAGTCTCTTTTCCATGTAATAGATAACGATCATCATCGGCAATCCCTGCACTATATTTTAGTTTAAGGCTGCCATCATGATATTTTTCCTCATAGTCTTTGACATCTGATATACTCGTTGCCTTTGATTTCATTAATTCATAGTCAGATAAGTTTTCATTATCATCAGAGAGTATCCAAGCTTCGTTCATCTCGAAATGAAGGCAAGGGCTATTCATTGTAGTTATTAAGTGAATCATTCCATTTGGGGCTTGACGTGCAACAGAATAACCGATAGTCTCGCCCTTCATCGCCTTGAAGATCTCTGGATTTTCATGTGGTTGCGCCCCTTGTAATTTTTTGATATGCCAAGTGTTTCCCTCGTCATCGGATAATGCCACATAAGACCCCCTTTGATTGATTTCTTGTGGCTGAAATCCATTAAGACGCTGAAAATCACCCGCAAAAAAAAGTCGCCCACTTTTTAGTCTTATTATGCTAGGACGTTGATTATTAGCAAGACTACAAAATGACGTTTTGCTAACTTCCCATGTCCTGCCACCATCTTTTGAGATCGCTTTTGGCATAAATCCGTCTATGTCTGTATTTTTTCCACCCATACCGAGAATACTGCCATCTTTGAGAAGGACATAGGTTGTATGCCTCCCCGCGCTTCGTCCTTCTGTATCATACCAAGTCTTTCCATTGTCTTCGCTTGCCCATAGGACAGAAGTTCCGCCAACTGCATCGCTTGATACAAACATCGTGCCATTTAGGTCACGGAACGCTGTATTGATAGGTTGTCGAGAATGTCCGCCAACTTTGTTAATGAAATCTGGAAACCTTATTTCATCCCAAGCTACTCCGTTATCTTTTGAGGAAGTCCATTGGAAAGGAAAAGCATTATCCAATTTTGGATTGCCCCAGAAAAAGTGTAACGTGCCATCATCATTCCATAATAAAGGGGCATGATCATTGACATTAGGGAAATCAAAGATAGTATCAGGCATATCCCATTCTTCTGCACCAAATCTTAGCCTGCTTGCAATTAATGATACTTCTGGTTCGTATTCGTGATATGATGTATATATTATCAATAAAACATCACCATTAGGACAAACCTCAATCGCAGGGCTATGGTTATGTCCTCTAAACGAAGGGGGAAATCCCGCTGAGTCTATGGCATTCCTGCTTGAGTTTTCAAGAGGAGTCGGTAAAAGATAGCGCTTCCTAAAATATGGCTTTTTGGGATCGGATGAATGATTGATATTTGGGTCGTTTTGCTTTACTCCCTGTTGCGAATAAGATGGTTGATATTTCACTAATTTAGTTTTTGGCATAGGGGCTTGAACTACACGAAAGCCTATAGAGTGCTTTCCGAAGTCATTAATTGATCCTGATTTATATCCAAAAGAAGGGGCAATGCCTGCGCGGTTCGATGGACGGGCATAATCATCATCTTTGCTATTGCGTGATTCTGAATCCAATCCACCACCACGAACAACTTTTGCTATACCATATTCTATACCTATTGGATCAGTTTGATCTTCTTCTGAATAATAGCCATACCAATCCAAACACCATTCTTTTGGTCCTGAAAGCATGTTTTTTATTGAAGTTTCAGTTTTACAGGCATATTCCCATTCTGCTTCTGTTGGTAGGCGATATGATTTGCCTTCCTTTTCACTAAGCCATTTGCAGAAATCCATTGCATCATACCAGCTTATGCCAGTAATATAAGGATCAAAATCGCCATTTGCTTTAATTTCTGCCCTGAATTGACGAAATTGATCAATCGTTATCTCTGTTTCTGACATATAAAAAGGCTGTGTAATCTCAACTTTATGTATGGGCTGTTCATCCCATTTGGCAGGAGGAACTTTCGATCCCATAAGGAAATTACCTGCTTGAACGAGTATCATGACCATTCCAATAGAATTTGTAATAGCAGTTTCCATATAATAATTTTTCCTTTTGTATATTTCTTTTAACTAATACTAATTCTCAATTCAAATTATTCATTAACTTGGGTTGAGGAACTAGACCCAACATAATGCCAAATAGTCGGATTTCATTAATTCAATCCGACCTACTCCTTTTGGAATAGTATAATGTAGTGTTTCAATTGGGAAATGTTATAAAATATCAAATTCTATTAAAAATCCGAGCTAATCTGCGTTACGTAGTCAGCGAAAATCAGCGGACTATTTTATAAAATCAATCTCCTTATACCATCGCTTGCAATCTGAGCATCATTCAAAATCATTGTTTCTTTGTCATCATTTAATAGATCGATTATTGACTTGTGTAAGTTATCCAGATTCGCCCTTTTTACAAATCCTTTATCAGCAAGCATTTGATAGACACGCTCACGCTTGGGATTGCCTTTTCCTTTCTTCATAACGTCTAATATAATTACCTTCCTTCCGCTACTTGCTGATTCACAAACCATAGAGAAGCTATCTTCGGTAACAATCACAACATCAGATATGCCAAGTATCCCTGATACTGTATTTGGTGGACTTTCATCATTTGCAATTACCAAAAGGCAACATGACGGATTGTCATTCAGTCTTGATTTTAGAATTCTGTCTGTCTCATTGGATGTTCTGCGTGATGTTGTTAAAGCGATCTGAACATCTAAACTTAATAGAATGTCACATAAATCATTTGCCAGACTAACTGGAATATAATAATATGGATCATCTCCCCCTAGTAAAATGCCAATTACAGGTTTTTCGGATATAATCAGATTTTTGGATAGCTCTTTACCTATGTTCAAAACTGATTCTGGTGTGATCCTGTTTGGCACACCAAAAGTCATCAGCACATTTTTGCCTATCTTTTTGGGTCTGGAGTGTTCAGGCAATATCGCAAGGTCAAAATGCCGAAATCCAAGCGGAGACGGTCTTGTGCATACAACAGACTTTACATTCATTAGTTTGCTTATCAAAAGATTCGGCGATGCCACTGATGACCCTGTTGATAAAACTATATCATATTCCTTTGCCTCAAACAGCGATCTAAATGATAGCTCATCCATCCCCCATTTCAGTATACCCTTTATGAAGTTATTACTTAATCTTATTCCACCAAATAAAAATGTCATTACTCTAATTATATTATCTCGCCATTTTTCTTTATACCTTACCTGAACGATCTCATACTTCATTTCTGGCAATCTGTCAACTATTCCTAGTGATTGATTAAAATGTCCCGGCTTACCATCACTTAAAATAAGTATTTTACCATAATATTTATCTTTTTTTTCCATTTATTTCCCACAAAGACCTTTTTTTTCACATCCCTATTTTTCCACATAATAATTGCTGATTTCCCCTTTATTGATAAGGGTTTGGAGGGCGTGTCTTCCATCTATTATGCATCCATAGCCATTGCGATGGAAATTTATGAATCAAATCCTCTAAAGCACTATTTAACCTTATCGTATTCTCAATTAAGTCCGCTTCTGAATCATCTGACGATCTCATCTCAAGTGGCTTAAATATTGTGATTAAGTGTGATCCATCATCTTGCCTTATGTCAAAAACATTCAAGATCGGGACATTTACCCTTGTTGCAAACACGATCGGACCTTTTGCCATCGACGCAGGAATACCCAAAAAGTCAATAAATACGCCATTTTGACCAGCATCTTGATCGCCCAAGATCACAACACAATAGCCATTTTTAAGATGTCTCAAAACTTGTCTTCCCGCAAGTTTCTTATCAATGATTTCTCCGCCATGTATGATTCTATAACGATTTATAAGCCTATCCAATCTATTATTTTTGAACCTTTGAGCAACCGCAGATAATTTATGTGTCTTTGATGCTAAAACATGAAATATAAGTTCCCAATTACCAAAATGTGCTGTAACAATCAACACTCCTTTTCCTGAATTGATTGCCTGCTCAAGATGCTCAATGCCTTCCAATTCAACCATATTCATAATTTGCTCTGCATTATACTTAGGAAAGCGGAGAAATTCAACAAGCGTTTTACCTATATTCTGAAAGCTTTGTTTTGCAATAATCTCTAGCTCTTTGGAAGGCTTATCTTTGAATATCATCTGAAGATTTCTCAAAGCGATTTGCCGACGCTTTTTTAGTATAAAATAGACAATATTTCCAATTACAGAGCCTAGTTTTAAGGCTGAGTTTAGCGATATTTTTCTAACAATAGAGCCAATAATCAAGACAATTATATAAACAAACAGATCACCAAGTCGTTTTACAAATGTATATTTATTTGCCATTTAGAAAAAATCCCTGATTTTATTATCGAATTAATGCCAGCTTCCTTGCGATAGACTGTGATTTTCCATCCTCACCAATTACGGTAGCATAGCAAATATATATTCCTGATGCAATGGGCTTATTTTCATGAGAATTTATAACCCATTTTATATTATTAGGTCCGAGTTTGCCTCCGTTCTCGCCAATAGCTATTTTCTGACTATAAATCAATTTTCCAACAATATCGCATATATTCAATGTAACGTCTGCATTTTGACTAAGGCTATATCTGATGTTTAACTCGTAGTGTTTATTTGCTATTATTGGGTTTGGATAAATAATAAAATTGCTAATTGCTAGCTCATCCTCCAAACTTATAATCTTTCGAGCGACATTATTGGTGAAATTAGATTCAAAGACGTGAAAATCAGTATTTATCCTAATAATGATAGTATTGTCCCCCCAGCTATTTAGACGAATCGGTTCAGTTAACTCATAATAGGAATTTGCCTTTATATCAAGGGTTAGTTCCTTAAGTAATACAGATAATAACCACGATTCAGGAGGAACCAACCATACTTGAATTTTTACACCTGTCGCATCTCTTACACCATAGTTATTTATATTTGCATTTATAATTATGCTTTTGTGTTTTAATTGCGATATTTTGATAGGAGTTATTGCAAGGTCTATGTTGATAACATCATCAATCATTGAATCTGCCAAACGTGCAAGCGTTGCAATAATTAACTTTGCAGATTTCAATAAAAGATCAGGATTTATATTGTCTATAGTGTCTTGTGGCGTATGTTTCATTGGGGATAATTCGTTAGACTTTGAGTCCAAGCCTTCTGTAACAAGCACCGCATTGTAACCTGATTTCCAAAAAGATGAATGGTCGCTGTAAATCATCTTTGGATCGATAGTTCTATTAACCTTTAAGTCAATGAAATGTTCATTAAGAATGTAATATATGGCATTTGCCATCCATTGTGAATCCTCATTTGTAACAATATCAATGTCAAGTTCATCTGGGTCATATCCGAGCATATCAAGATTAATTACACCAGCGATTTTATGATTAAGTTTCCATGCGTTGCCCGCATAATGCTTACTGCCAAACATGCCTAATTCTTCACCAGAGAATGTTATAAATTTGATGGTAAAGTCAAAATCATATTTACTGAGTATACGTGCAGATTCTAGGACAACCGCTGTTCCTGATGCATTATCATCGGCTCCGGGTGCAGGCAATGTTTTCCAATCCCATATCCATCTTGCAGATAAACCCGCTATACTGTCATAATGAGAACAAATTATGTATGTCATATCTTTATTGACCCCCTTCCCTGGGAGGGTTGCAATGACATTTCTCATTTTATAGCTTTCTGTAATTTCTTTGTTATCGTCTGATTTTTTTGTTATTGTATGGATGAAAGAGTCATATTCAACATCAAGACCGTAGCTTGCAAATTTGCTGTATATGTATTCAGCGGAATTATCACATGCGCCGTCAGTAGGGTCGCTTGATTCTCGGACTCTCAGGCAGTATCGGCTTTTGTATGATTTGTCAGGTGAGTTGACGTCAACGTTTTCTTGAAGGTCGTATATAGTTTTCATCATCTCGTTGGTGTTCACTTCTTGGATGATGCTTTGTATTATTTCGTATGATGCTGATAATGAGTTTGGGATCAGGAATAGTATGAGAAGAACAAGATATTTGAAAATCCCCCTTAATCTCCATTTGATAGATGGCTTTTTTGAAAACGATTTGTGCAAAAAAATAATGTATGCGTGTTTATATCCCTTCCCACTGCACCTGTTTTTTAAGGGGGGATCTTGTAAAATTGGATTCCAGATTTCGCTGGAATAACAAAAAAGCAGATTAAATTGGGGAATGAAATCCAACATAAAACTAATATAAACGAATTTGTCAACTAATACCAATTTAGTTCTATTGGTTTGGATTGTAGCCCAAACTTCTAGTTGGTTATTCTTTACATTCTGAAAGGCCGGTCTACAACTATAGATTTTCAATTTCTTATGGTATTTATTATTAATATTCCTTAAAATATTAATTATTTGTAAAGCATTATATCACAATATATTGGTATGTCAAACATAAACTATAATATTAGTTTGAATTAAGGAAAGGCTATATTAGATTTATGTTGGATTTCATTGTTACAATCCTGCTTACTTATTTTTTACCGTAAATACAATTGTTTTAGACAGACCAAATTATTATAAATCTAGTTGTTAAAAGTATCTAAGCCCAACAGTAAAGCTAAATTTTTCTTGACAAAACTATATATGTGTTTTATTATATAAACATGAAGTATTTTGTTATAGGCTGATTCACAAGACTTACATTATAAATGTAAGCTGAAAGGAGGCTACCGATGGTTAAAGCGGATCTCGTTTCTAAAGTAGCAGAGATCGGTATTACCAAAAAGCAAGCGGGAGAAGTGGTAGATGCCTTCGTTAGGGCCATCAAAGAAGCTCTTGCCAAAGGAGATAAGGTTAGTCTAGTAGGTTTTGGAACATTTAGCGTTAAAGAAAGAGCGGCTCGTGAAGGCAGAAATCCAAGAACAGGTAAAAAAATTAAAATTCCAAAGAAAAAAGTGCCTTCCTTTAGACCTGGCAAGGAATTAAAAGAGGCTGTTTAGATAACTTGGTCTCTTGATTATCAGTGATAGATAAAATTAATAAAAAAGCGGGTATTATAACCCGCTTTTTTATTAGAGGAACTAGAACGCTTATTAAAAAAATTTGGTCTTTGCTATATCTGTATAAGACGCATATTATCTTTTAATATTAGCCCATGTGGTCGTTAGTTTGTTATTATTATTAACCGCCATCACCATCTGGGTATCAAGCGTATGATCATCAGGTGGCGGTTCTACTCTCATAGAGAATCCCCATTCTCCACCATTCTCACCGACTTCGACAAGAATAGCGTTCCATTCTCCTGCTTTAACAGTAAATTTACCTGGATCTTGATCCTTTGACCAATCCCTGTCAGCCATCCCTTCTGCCACTTTCTCTCCATTTACCCATGTCGTTTCTGGATCATCACTGCCGACTTTTATATTAATTTCTCCCGCCTTATTCCATTTTACAAGACAGAAAAGGTATTCATGAGCCTGATTAACTCCTTGTCCGCCCCATTCTGCCCAATCAAACTGGTTTCCAGAAGCAAAAAGAGCGCCTTGCTTTGCATCTACCAAATCCATAAAGTTTATTGGCGTAAAATACATATCTTCTTTATCGCTGTTTGGCTTTATAGATTTCATACCTGCATAGGGATAATTCTTTACATTTTTACATGCGTCAATTTCTGCAACCCCAAAGTATTCTTTAAGCAAATCTTTGTTCTGCGAGGCAACGCCTCCTCCTGCACCCAATTTTAATGGCGGATCAAGCACAAGCCAACTCATTAAATATAGATCTTTTTCTAATGTGCCAGCCGCTTCTTCGTTCATAAACCCATGTTTGCCAGTATAATAATCTGGATGATTATGCCCACCTGCCTTCGCTGTTTGAGCAACAAGTTTTTTGGCTGTCGCAGAGTCATCTTTTGCAATAACAGGACAAACTATCAATAACATACAAAATATAACAAACATAATAAAAAACTTAGTAGAGACTCTTCTCATTTTTCATCCCTCCACAATACACAAATTAAATTGTGCTAGCTATTATTTGTTAAATACAAATGATGAATGAACATAGTCTCAAAACAATTTTAATTTTACTCTATATTACCCCCCTTAGTTTTTATAATGTAAAAATGGCAAAAAATATAAATTAATAATTATATATTAATCAAAAATGTTCCAAAAGTCAACAATGTTTGTTACATTTTTGAAAATTAATTCCAAAAACACGACCAGAACCATTCAACTTAAACCCGTTAATTTTTTGGTTATCATCTCTTGTAAATGCAAGTTTTGTAATGTTATTACCCCTAAATACATCTTTTTCTAGATAGTCCAGCTTTTTATCACTTAACCGCCTATGCTGTATTGTAAGATGATTATCCTTAATGACCATAGTATATACTGTTCCTAACTCATCGCTGTAATAATTACCCAGATATTCATTAAAATCAACAATAGGTTCATCTAATTTTACCTCTTCAGTTTTTTGCGCTTCTATGTTATTTTTGATTTTTACTGGTGCAAGCTGGTCAGCAAGATATAAGTCAGCAATCTGCATCGCTAAATTATATGGGTTTAATGAACCAAGATTACACAATACGATAATACCGAATTTTTGATCGGGAAAACAGATAAAATAAGTCCTATATCCAGCATCCATGCCATCATGTCCAAATGTTTTAAGTCCCCTATATTCAGCGATTTTCAATGCAAATGCGTAATTGATTTCTTCACCATTATTGAGCTTGCCCTTTTGCATCATCTGATTAATGACTGATTCCCCACCAACTGTCTTTTTATCATAATTATCCATCCACTTTGCCAAGTCCTCAACGGTTGTGAAAAGGCTTGTTGCACCCACATTAGCGAAACTCAATATGCTTTTCTTTAGAACACCATTATTATCATAATAGTATGAATAAGCCATGTTTTTGACTATCATCTCATGGTCATCATGGAAATGTGTGCTATTCATGCAAAGTGGTTTAAATATATTTTCTGATGTATAATCGACAAATGATTTTCCAGATACACGACTAACAATCTCTGCCAAAAGCGTATATCCCGTATTACAATATAGATATTTTTCTCCGGGAATAAAATTGAGTTCTCTTTGGTTGCTGATGAGTTTTAATATGTGTTCTTGGGTTATTACATCATCAATTAACCAGCCAGCCAACATCAACAATTCCCATTGATCACGCAATCCGCTTGTATGGTGAATAAGATGACGGATTGTGATCGTTTTTCCAAAATCGGGAACTTCATGCAAATACTTGCGAATATCATCATCCAAAGATAGTTTACCTTGATCAGCAAGCATAGCGACAGAAAAAGCTGTAAATTGCTTGGATACAGAAGCAACATGAAATATCGTTGATGGTGTAATGGGAATATCGTAGTCCATAGACGCAAGCCCATATCCATTTTTATAAATTATTGATCCGTTTTTAACAATTGCCACAGCAGCGCCGGGGGAATCCGATTTTATCTCCTTCATAAAGATTTCGTCTACTAATTCTGTCATTTTTTTCCTTTCTACAAAAGTTATTTATTCATATTCCCATTTATGTAGCCATGGGTCGTTGGTTTCTTGCTGGAATGTCTTGATTTTTCTGCAAAATTCATCAACGAGTAATTTATATTCCTGTTTATCCGCAAGGTTGTTTATCTCATGTGGGTCGCTTTCTAGGTCGTATAACTCAAATTTTGGACGATGGAGATATGCCTCAATGCTTCTCTTTCCATAATACTCCAAACCTCTGTCTATTGCACCTTGCCAGCTTGCTGAACTCCATAGATCAGATGCAAAAGAATATGTAAGCGGATATGCTATATTCCAGATAAACTTATATTTTTTTGTCCTGACAACCCTCATTGGATAATAATTTGTGATTTCATGAAAAGTATGCGCTACATAAACTTCGTCTCGCCAACCTTGTGGTGATTCTTCGCTAATAATATCCTTAAATGACCGTCCATGAAATTTATTTGGATCGTTATATGCGTTAGCAAAATCAAGTATTGTAGGTGTAAGATCCGCCCAAGTTATCAGCGCATCACATTTTTTATCTCGATCTTGCATATAAGGTGTTCTGATAATACATGGAAGATTCATTCCCGATTCATAAAGCGTAGTCTTTGATGCGGGGAATGCTGAACCGTTATCTGATATGTAGATAATGACTGTATTATCATATTTGCCTTCTTCTTTTAATACCTTAATCAAACGCCCAATACCCCTATCCAACCTAGACGATGATTGATAATATTGCGCAATCTCAATGCGTGATTCGATGGTATCTGGCAAATATGGTGGGACAATAACATCATCTGGATTATATGCAATTTCCTCATCATCAGGAAAGGATTTTTCTGGATTGCCAAAAGTATCGGGTTTATAGGGTTGATCTTCAAGCCTTCTTCCGCCTCTATGGGGATTATGCGAACACCAATATAGGAAAAATGGTTCGTCACCTTTGATTAATTCCCTGCACGATTCAGACATACGCACATCATCTCGTCCAAATTTTCCAGCAGGATGCCCATCCTTAAAGGGAAATATACTTTCTGGTGCGTAATGAGTTTTACCAACCCGTATAGTTTTATATCCAGCGTCATTAAGCATTGCCGGCAAAGTTTGGATATTATCAAAACATGCGAAATGATGGCATCCGTGAGTATGCCCATAAGTTCCGTTTGCATGGTTATATAGACCAGTTAATATCACACTACGACTTGCAGCGCATGAAGCAGTCGTGCAGAAAGCATTAGTAAATATAACTCCATCCTCTGCGAGATTATCCAGATTTGGCGTATTTATTGCAGAATTACCATACTTGCCCGTATCAAGTCCGTGATCATCAGCAACCATCAAAACAATATTAGGTCTATTTTTTGGCATATATAAATTACTCCTTTTATTGTCCTATTTTTATAACTTTACCTGTTTTGGCTGATTCGTAGGCGGAATAGACTAACTCAAGTGTTTTCAGGTTGTCTTTTCCTGATGTTTCGGGTTCTTTTCCCGCAAGAAATGAATCTATCCAGTTCTTATTCGTTGCAACAATGCTTGATTGGACAACCTCATAATCAGGATTGACCCATGAATATTTAGGCGGTGGTTTATAAACCGAAAAAGTTCCTTCCTTTGTCGTTATACTTATCCGATAATCAACTCCTAGCTTAATAGAACCTCTTTCTCCCTCTATAAGCACATAAGTTTGCGGAAATCTCTCGTCTTCTAATATAGAACTATAGCAAATCTGCACAAGGCATGTTACATCACCCATCTGTAGCATTATTGTAGCCATATCCTCGCCAACAATATTTTTATTGACCTTTGATGTTTTGCAATATAACTCCTGTGCTTCACCAAAGAAAAATCTAGCTGTATCAAGAATATGGATCCCAAGATCAGCTATTATCAATTGCTCAATTTTTGCAAGAAACGGCTGATTCTCAAAAACAGGAAAACTATTATTCCAATAAAGATTACACCTTATAGGCTTGCCGATTACATCTGTATCCATAACTTCCTTTACATAGCGTATAGGAGTCTGCCAACGCCAATTTTCATGAACCATAAATGGAATACCTGCATTTTTACATGCTTCCACCATCGTTTTGCCTTCTTCAAGAGAAAGTGCCATAGGTTTTTGGCATATTACAGGCTTTTTGTATTTTGCAGAAAGATGCACTAGTTCTGAATGAACAGAAGCATCAGTTATAATATCAACAAAATCAATTTCATCATCAGCCATCATCTCCTCAGGTGTATCATATATTTTTGGCACATCGAAATACTTCGCATAATCCTCAGCCTTTGACCGAGTTCTATTATAAATGGCAACTAGCTCAACTCTGTCGAGTTCTTTCCATCCAGAGATTTGATATTTTGCCCAGAATCCACAGCCCAAAACACCCAGCTTTAACTTTCTTTCCATTGAGTCAGCCTCCATTTATTTAAACAGATCATTTCTTGATTGCACAGAACAATATGAAAAGAAGTTCACATTTGATAATTCCTCATATAATTTATCATATTGTTCATTAGTCAAATTTCGCAAAGGTGGACGAACAGGGCCACAATCAACGCCGATCATCTTCATAATAGCTTTCCCAGCAGAAATTCCTCCGTATTTTACTAATATTGAGACCATTTCAATAGCTTTATTCTGATCTGAGCGTGCAGACTCAATTTCTCCAGCCTGAAATTCGGTCATTATTATATGATAAAGCGGGGCAGAAAAGTTGTAAGTGCTACCAACTGCACCATTAGCGCCAAGAACCATTGCTGAAAGCAAAATTTCATCTTTCCCGAATAAAATATTATATTTTCCATTATCAAAAGATACACATTCTGCAAAATCCATTAGGTCTGTATGAGAGAACTTAATACCGTTAAGGGTTGGTATTTTTTTCTTTCCCTGTCGCAAAAATGCAATCATTGAAATATCTACCCCTGACAAAGCAGGTATATGATAGTAATAAAATGGTAGTTTTGGAGCAGATTCGGCAATTATGGCACATATATCCGCTAATTCCTCAGCATTTTTGGGTTTAAAAAACGAAGGACCGACTGAAGCGATCGAATTTGCACCGATCTTTTGAGCATGTTCTGCCAAAACTTTGCTGTCAGAAATGCAGTTATGCCCAACATGAACGATTATATCAAGATTTTTGCCTGCGACATTTACCCATCTTTCCGCAACATCCATGCGTTCTGCCGTCGTTAATGACAATCCCTCGCCATTTGTTCCACAGATAAACGCACCATTAACACCATTGGCTATCAGTGATTCAGCCTGTTTTTCGATGACATCGAGATTAAGACTTCCATCATTATTCATTGGTGTATGCGTAGCGGCGATCAACCCTGTTAAATAGTTTTGCATTATGATCTCCTTATGTTTAGGACGCTTTTATCAATCAGGCAAAACATGCCAACGTGATATGAATATTTCATTTCATAATCGCATTATACAATAGTTAGAAATAAACATCAATAAACTTTCTGACAATTATTTAGACATTGTTAGTAATTTACCCTTAGAACATAAGCCTCAGATTCAGGATAGACATCGGGAAATTGAATAGATAAATCTTCCCCTTCCTGTTTCCATAATAATTTCTCGTCTTTTCCTAATAAATAAATTTTTGATTTTGGGTCTATGGTCAATTTCGGGATGATTATACTTAAATTCTTTGGTTTTTCTAGTAAAATGACATAAAGATTACTATTATTCTGAGTAAATCGCACTGGAATACCATCTAAAGTCTTTCCTTCCGCACGTTCCCAGCAACGACTACCATAAATAGCTTCCCCATTAATTTTTAGCCATGCACCAAGACCTAATATCCTCTGTATTTGTGCCTCTGGTATAGAACCATCTGGACGAGGTGCAACACCCAACAATAAGTTTCCATTTTTACTCACAATATCAACAAGCATGTCCACAAGCTCATTTACAGAAAGATAGTCTTTTTCATCCTCAAATTTATTGTAAGAAAAATCTAACCCTATACCTCTTGTGCTTTCCCATTTCTTTTGATTAATATTAGGAAATACAGTATATTCGGGAGTGAGAAAGTCGTAATGAACAGCAGAAACAATACCTTGCGCAGTTAACATATTTTTATGTCGGTCATTAACTACTCCTTTTGGAACTATATCATAATAGTATTTAATCATGGATTCTGCATCAAAGTCATTTGGGCTTCCAATATCTGCCCAAAGTATCTCTGGCTTAAAAAGTTGTATAAGCTCTCGCCAATGAGTATCTATATATTTAATATACTCCTGTTGTTGTGGGATGTTTGTAAAAAAACTCATTATATCTGTGATTGGCTCAGTTTTGAATGTCCAATCTAATCCACTAGAATAGTATAATCCCATAGCCATACTTTGATTACGCACTGCATCGGTGAGTTCTGCAACTATGTTTCGCGAAGCGTGATAACCAGCTATAAAAGGGTTAGGTGTTTTACTGTGCCATAATAAAAATCCATCATGATGTTTTGTTGTAAGAACCACATATTTTGCTCCCGCTTCCTTGAATAGAATAGCCCAAGAGTTTGGGTCCCAATTCTCTATGGATTTATTAAAATCAATGGCAAAGTTCTCATAAGGAAAATCTTTTCCATAAGTCGCCAAATGATATTCATAAGTTGGGCTACCAGTGATCTTCATAGAGTTCAAATACCATGCGGAATAAGGATTATTGGAAAACCATTTATCAAAAGCGAATGTCTTTGTTGCTTCCTCAAATGTGATATTTCCCTTAGCAAAGGCAGGAACAGAATATATACCCCAGTGAATAAAGATTCCTAGCTTCGCATCTTGATACCAAGCAGGTAATTCCCTTTTGTCCAAATCAGAGTCTTCTGCCCAAGAGAATTGACATGCCATAAACAAAGAAATTAAAATAAATATACACAAGAATTTTATTAAATTTTTCATATCTATACCTTTTCCACAAAACAATAGAAAGGGGTTATCTTAAATAAAAAATCATTTATTTTCTTTTCTATTTTCCCAAGCCCTACTGCCTCTAACTTGATAATATATTTCGCCAAGTTCTATAAAAAGGTCACGAAATGGATAAAGGACGTTTTGCTCCATTCTATTAGCAACATCCCTTATATCCTCCGCAAGATTAAACAATTCTTCTATTTTCTCTGGCAATTTATCCGAATTTTCATTAATGGCATTTTTTAGTATTTCAGATTTTTCGTAGGCTTCATTTACATTTGGTCCTTCTATTTTCTGCATTTTTTCAATCACTTTGGTAGCAGAATCAACAGCAGATTTGTAAGCTTCTTGTCGTCTTTGCATTCGAGAGAGTAAATAGCAAACATCGTCAATAAACCCAAAAAGCCTCGCTGGATCAGACTTTGCAAGTTCAGGCTGTGTCTGTAAAAGCCTTTTAAGTTCGTCAATATTACCACAAACATCGCTATAATTTGTCTGCCTTGATGATGAAGAAGATTCATCGGGCGAGAAATTACCATTTTTATAGCGTGCCTTTGGGAGTTCCATCACTCCGCCGTCCTCAAAAACAAGGAGTGGCGGAACATTATGACCCCGTTCTTCAATATGAGCCCTTCCCTTATTAAGAAATTCTAAAACCGCTTCTTTGTGTGGCGATGGCGGAAACCAGCGATTCTCTACATCGTTTATACTCATTTAATTCCCTCTTAAAATATGGTTAATAGATAATACTTTATAATATCCTTAATGAAAATTAGCATCAAAAAAAGAAAATTAACATATAACTATTATAATAACACAACTTGGTATTTTTTTCCACATATCATACTGAAAGGTATCATGCTGGCATTAATTAACCCGATATATCTGAACCATGCTCTTGATGTGAAAATGTCCAGTCAAGGCTGATAACTCCTTGCCTTGTCTTTTATGAGATGATGATACAAACCTGATATTTTGCTTCTATAACCTGCTCTCGAATTTCTGATCAAATTTATGATTATTCTAATCCATTTTGTATATCCATTGCAATATCATTCCAAGTCGTGTTCTTTAAATTTTTATCATTAAAAATGTGTCATTTTTTATGCTTGATTATTTTAACTTTTGCTTGACAATATATCGCTGTGATGATAATATCCATATAACAATATTTTACTGCATCAATGAAATTTTATCATTACATCGTTAAGGAGGAATAAAAAATGAGATATGTTTTATTCATTTTTATTTTGCTTTTGATTCCATTGACAATAAATGCAATGGATAAACCTATTGTTGCCTTTACATTTGATAATATTAAAGGCGACATTGTTCCTGATGTATCTGGTAATGGTAATGATGGCACAATGCAGAATAACCCAAGTGTAATCGACGGCAAAATAGGAAAGGCTCTGGAATTTAACGGTAGTCGTGTCAGGATTGCTGCATCAAAAACAGTTGGCTCCGAAATGTTTGCTGAAGGTGTATTTACTCTTGTGATGTGGATTAATGCTACAAGGGCTGGTAATGAATGGCAACAGATATTCCGTGCAGGTCCCGATCCAAATGATACGCTTTTTATCAACAATAATGGATTACTTTCGTGGCGTGGTTGGGTTAATGCTGCTTGGGCTGGTGGTATGTGCGAAACTGCCGCTGGGCTTGTTGATGCAAAGACATGGGTTCATACCGCTGTAACAGGCGATGCAAAGAACTTTCAGATATTCATTAATGGCAAAATAGCAAAAGAATCCGCTTTTCAAAAAACAAGAGGGAATAATCAGGAATATATGATTGGCGGATATGCTGGTGGTGAACAATACGCTGGAGCTGTTGATGAGTTTGCATTATTCAAATCAACCTTAAAAGAGGCTGAAATAAACTCTATCATGAATAAAGGCATCCTTAATGCTACTGCGGTTGACACAAATAATAAGCTTGCAACAAAATGGGGAAGCATTAAAAACTATAAATAATACCCTTATTTACAGTAGTGATTTGCCGAATTATTTTTTATGAATAGAAAGCGGATGAAACGGATTTATTCGCGATATGTGATGCATAAGACATAATGAGTTTTAGTTCTTACGTTTTACATTTCACGCATTACATTTTACGATTTTTTTATCCGCGCTAATCCGCTCAATCTGTGTTCTATTTTTCGGAGAAAATTAATGTTTGAAATAAAAAAGAAAGAACAACTTGCACCAATAATTTATCAGATGGTAGTTTCAGCTCCAAGAATAGCAAAAAAAGCTCTACCAGGACAATTTATCATCATTAGGATTGACGAACAAGGGGAACGTATTCCACTTACCATAAGAGACAACGATCCAGAAGGAGGCACAATAACCATCGTATTTCAGGTTGCAGGTAAAACGACTACATATCTGTCAGAGTTAGATGTCGGTGATAATATTCTTGATGTAGTGGGTCCTTTGGGTAATCCAACTGAATTGCCAGAAGGAAAATCAAATGTTATTTGTGTTGGTGGAGGTGTTGGGACAGCCTGTATGTTTCCACAGGTTAAGGAACTCTCACGTAGGGGAAGCTATGTTACCGCAATAATTGGTGCAAGAAGCAAGGAACTTGTTCTGCTAGAAGATGATTTCAGAAAATACGCCAGCAGGATGATTGTTTGCACTGATGATGGTTCTTATGGGAAAAAGGGCTTTGTTACCGATGCTCTTAGGGAATTGCTTGATGCTGGTGAAAAGCCCGATCTTGTAATTGCAATCGGTCCCTTAATGATGATGAAATTTTTGGCTGATGTTACAAAAGAATACGGCGTGCATACAATCGTAAGCCTTAACCCTATTATGGTTGATGGAACGGGTATGTGTGGCGGTTGTCGTGTAACTGTTGGTGGTGAAGTCAAATTCACATGCGTTGATGGTCCTGAGTTTGATGCTCATCAGGTTGACTTCAATGAACTTCTAATGCGCCAAAGATACTATCTTGATGAAGAAAAAATGTCAAAAGAGAAACATACATGCCGTTTGCATAATATTAAACCGCAATAATTCTATTATCATCAAATTTGAGGATAAAATCAATGCTAGAGAAAAAAACAAAGATGCCTGAACAACCAGCAGAGCAACGTATATGTAATTTTGAGGAAGTTGCTCTGGGTTATACAGAAGAAGATGCCTTGTTAGAAGCATCAAGATGCCTGCAATGCAAAAGACCTGCTTGTGTTGAGGGGTGTCCAGTTGGAATTGATATCCCTGCATTCATACAAAAAATTAAAGATAAAGATTATGAATCCGCAATTAAAATAATAAAAGATAAGAATAATCTTCCCGCTATATGTGGTCGTGTTTGTCCACAGGAAACCCAATGCGAAGAAATGTGCGTTATGGGCAGAAAACACGAGCCAGTTGCAATTGGACGTCTTGAACGTTTTGCATCTGATTGGGAAATGAATAATGTTAAGGAAAAGCCATCAAAAGCCATTAATAAAAATGGAATAAAGGTTGCTGTTATTGGAAGTGGACCCGCTGGATTGACCGCTTCTGCTGACCTTGCAAAGATGGGATATGATGTCACAATATTTGAGGCGTTTCATACCGCAGGCGGAGTCCTTGTATATGGAATTCCCGAATTTCGTATGCCAAAAGAGATCGTAAAGCAAGAGGTTGATTATATTAAGTCTCTTGGCGTTAAAATTGAAACAAATGTGGTCATTGGAAAGACTGCAACCATTGATGATCTCAGACAAGAAGGATATAAAGCATTTTTCCTTTCCACAGGAGCAGGATTGCCCGTCTTTCTTCGTATTCCCGGAGAGAACCTTGCTGGTGTATACTCTGCAAACGAATTTCTTACGAGAGTTAATCTTATGAAAGCATACAAGTTTCCTGATTATGATACACCTGTTAGAATAGGGAAAAGGGTTGCTGTTGTTGGTGGTGGAAATGTTGCGATGGATGCTGCAAGGTCTGCACTCCGTCTTGGCTCCGAAGAAGTTATGATAATATACAGACGCTCAGAAGCAGAAATGCCTGCACGTCAGGAAGAAATCGAACATGCCAAAGAAGAAGGCGTAAAATTTATGTTCCTGACTGATCCAATAGAGGTTATCGGTGATGAAAAGCTAACAGTAAAGGCGGTTAAATGTATTAAAACCGAACTTGGCGCACCTGATATGAAGGGTAGAAGGCGACCAATACCTATTGAGGGTTCAGAATTTGAAATAGAGATTGATAACCTCATAGTCGCTATCGGCACAACTCCTAACCCACTTATCAGTCGAACAACACCTAATCTTGATGTTCAGGTATGGGGTGGTATTGTAACAATAGATGAATCAGGCTTAACCTCTATTGATGATGTATGGGCTGGTGGCGATATTGTCAGTGGTTCTGCAACTGTTATCAGCGCAATGGGCGCTGGCAAGAAGGCGGCAAAGGCGATTGATCAATATTTGAATAAAAAAGATTTTTTGCTTCGCTCAAAATGACAGCAAGGTGTCACCCTGAACGAAGTGAAGGGTCTTCTTTGCGTCGTAAAAATATAATTTCCTATACAACAAAAAATAATATTACAGAAAATTTGAGGTGAGAATGCCAAAGGATATTGATGTATCAGTTGTATTTCCTGTTTATAATGAAGAAGAGGACTTGGAAGAACTTCATAAACAATTAACTGAGGTTCTGACTAATCTTGGAAAAGAATATGAAATAATAGCTGTTGATGATGGAAGCAAAGACAACAGCTTTAATATACTAAAAAAGATAAGTGAATCTGACCCAAAATTTAAGGCGATCAGATTTCGCAAGAATTTCGGTCAAACCGCTGCAATGAGTGCAGGATTTCATCATGCAAACGGAAAGGTCATTATCACAATAGACAGCGATCTCCAAAACGATCCTGCTGATATACCTAATTTGTTGGCAAAGATAGATGAAGGCTATGATGTTGTTAGCGGATGGCGTGCAGATCGAAAAGACAAGTTTATCTCTCGCAGAATACCATCGATATTAGCAAACAAACTTATAGTAAAGATGACTGATGTAAATATCCATGACTTTGGTTGCACGCTGAAGGCTTACAGGAAAGAGATCATTGATAATATCAATCTATATGGCGAGATGCACCGATTTATACCTGCACTTGCCAAATGGGTAGGGGCATCTATCACCGAAATAAAGGTAAGGCATCATCCAAGATTGCATGGTAAGTCAAAATATGGCATCTCACGCACAATGAGAGTGCTTCTCGACTTAATGACCATCAAGTTCCTACTTTCATACTCCACAAAACCAATACGCTTCTTCGGCAGAATCGGCATTACATCTGGATTTTTGGGCTTTCTGATATGCCTTTATCTCTCTATTGGAAAGATATTTTTCCCATCAGAGGCAACATCATTGAAAAATCGGATGCCCATGCTTCTTTTGGGTATACTACTGATTCTTGTCGGAGTGCAATTTATCACTATGGGATTGCTGGCAGAGATCATGATCCGAACATATTACGAGTCTCAGCGCAAGCCGATATATTATATTAGGGAAATAGTCGGTGAAAAAAAAGAATAAACAATGTAAGTTTACTATATATTGCAGTCTTTTTTCACTCTTTTTTCACTTTTTTTCCACTAAATTCTTATCCAAAAATTTGATTGCAGAGACCAGATCAATCTCATGGACTCCCTCAAAATGATCAAGCTCTAGCCTATCTGGAACGCCTGCTGACTTATATATAGCTTCAAGATGCTTGTATGCCTTTAGTGCGTCCTTCTCAATAAAGCAATCATCTTTGCTTCCAATCTGCACCATACATGCTCTTGGTGCGATCAACCCCGCAACATCAGATATATCGCCATATTGCCTCAATCCAAACATGAATTGCGAACCGCATGTATTGCCTCTGCCACGATCATTTAAGGCATCCTCAATTGTGCTTATATAACAAACGATTACAGCAGATTTTATGCGATTATCCATTGCAGATATATAGGTCGTCATCGTTCCACCAAAAGAACATCCCATACACCCAAGCCTTTTGCCATCAACATAAGGTAGTGATTGCAAATAGTCAAGGCAACGTTTAGCATCACAAATATCGAGATTGAGCATCTGATAGCCCCAATATCCATAAGCTAGATATGCGACATTACACCCATCACGCCCCGGACGACGAACCCACTCATCACGGTCTTTTCTCTCGCCAAATGTCCGCCAATCTGGTGCGATCGTTACATATCCATGTTTTGCAAGCTCAACCGCAAATTGCTTTTGGTAATCCATATCAGCAACGCCTGCAAGCGTATCCTTGCCTATGCCATGACCATGTGCGCAAAGTATTGCAGGGCGTGGATTATCCGCAGAGGCTTTATCTGGTATTAATAGATAGGCTGGAACAGACGAGAAAGCATCTGGATTAAAGATTATCTTTTTTCGGGTATATCCATCCATCTTTACACTTTCAAGCACTTCAACCTCAAGTGGAACAGGATCAGGGCAAGACCCAAGATTCTGCTTTATTTTAGCTCTGAATTTCCTTCGCCATTCCTGCCAATCACTTTTTGTTTTACCAGAGAAATGAAGCGGAGGCGTTTGCTTTAACAATTCAGCAACACCACTTTCTGCTGATAGAAATCTCTTTGTTTTAGATGGCATAAAATCCTCCTTAATCGGTCATTTATTGTGTTAAACCAGTATTTTTTATTTTGTCTATAACCTCGTCTATTATCCAATCAGGAGTTGATGCCCCTGCGGTTATGCCGACTGTCTCAATCCCTGTAAACCATGATATATCAAGTTCCTTTGCGGTTTCGATATGATATGTTTTAACGCCTGATTCCTTACAAAGAGATGCAAGCCTGCTTGTGTTTGCACTATTATATCCACCGATGACAATCATAATATCGACATTTTGGGCTAACTCAATAGCACCTTCCTGACGTTGGGCTGTTGCATGACAAATTGTATTAAATACCTTGATTTCATCGCATTTTTCAAGCAAGGCATTCACTACTCCCTGAAAATTTGAGAAAGATTGGGTTGTCTGCGCAATTACACCGATTCTCTTGGTTATTGGAAGTTTTTGAACATCACTTGCTTTATCTATTACCCAAGCCTTGTCTTCTGCAAAACCCATTAAACCGATAACTTCTGGGTGATCACCTTCACCGACAATAACAACCTGATAGCCTTCATTTTTTAGTGATTGGGCGAGTTTCTGTGCATTGACAACAAAAGGGCATGTCGCATCAATAATTATCAAATTCTTTGCTTTTGCTTCGTCTATGGTTGATGGGGTTGTTCCATGCGACCTAATTATCAAAACATCACCAGAGCTAAGTGAATCAAGATTGTTTATTTCCTGAACACCCTTTTTGCTCAATAATTCTACCTGCTGTGGGTTATGGATAAGAGGACCTAGACTGTATATGGTCTTTTGATACTTATTAGCAGATTCAAAGGCTAATTTCATAGCCCTTTTTACGCCAAAGCAAAATCCTGCATTTTTTGCCAATATTATTTTCATAAAGATTAATCCAAGTAAGTGATAAAAAGTGTTAGAACGCTACTAATAATCAAATATTATATCAAAGACAAAGAAACTGTATGATGCCTTTGTTACAGTCCAAGCAGACAAACCAAAGTGAGAATATTATACTATACCAGATAATTTATATTACTCAATGCCAAAAATTTAAGGAATTATTTTGTTAATCGGTCAACTAAAAAATCTTCAAATGCAGGAAGGTCTTTCCAATCCATTGCACAGTTTATTTTTTTAGCATTTTCATCTTCAATAGTAAAGCCGTCATCTGTGACCCTAATCCCTAACTTTTCCATTACAAGCAGTTCTTCTGAAAAAGCAAGATAAACTGCCACTGTGTCAAAAAGAACAGAGCTTTGCTCTGGAGTTCCTCTTGCCCAGATATTATAGTTTTCGATAACAGCCTTCGTAATTGGGTCTTGGCAATCTCTTACTTTTGCATATTTTTCATCTTTTAGAACAACAAGCCCACAAGTATCAAGGGGAGTTATGGTCATATCCCATTTAGCATTAAATACCTTTTGACAATCTTTGGGATATGCAACAACATTATATTCTGCGGAGATTTTTTCACTCCCGCCGTATCCTTTTCTGATACTTCCGTGCATACCAACAAATTTTGCTTTTTCTGCAATTCTTGGTTCTCTTTCAAGCGCATTGCTGATATTCGGAACGGGACCTATACATATCAAGGTAGTTTGTTTGGCTGATCCCATTATGGTATCAATCAATGCTCCCACGCCATCTTTATAAACTTTTCCGTGATACGAATTTAGATCATAGTCTTTTACCCAATCCGCTTGACCACCTTCATCATCGCTTAAATGCAGACCGATGCCAATAGGAATATCAGTTCGTTTAGCAACCTCAAGCATCTTTGCAACAACCTTTGCCCGGTAAGTTGTATTGCCTGTATCAGTTACGATGAGTTTTATATCAAGTTCTGGCGATTTCAACATCATCGCCAAAGCCCATGTATCGTCAATATCTCCGCCGATGTCGGTATCAAGTATTACGGGTATTTTCTCTGATGAATCAAAATTGCCTACAATGGCGGGAATAATCATGGAAATAATCATTAACATTTTATTTTACATACCAAAAAGCAAGTTATTGCTATCTGGTATGTTTCTCCTTTCGTTATCTGTATAATTCTAAAGAACAGATTTTACAGGTGGAGCGGATGCAATCTTAGAATCATATTCATCAAGTATCTGTTGAATTTTATCGATGTCGTTTTTTTGCAAAACCAAATCACTTGCAGGGGCTGTCTCCTCTATCTGAGAAGGTCGTCTGACACCAACGATTGCAGAAGTAACCTCAGAACGTCTTAAGACCCATGCGATAGCTAGTTGAGCAAGCGTCCTACCGTATTTATCAGCAATTGGTTTCAGAGATTCTACCATCTCAAGGGTAATGCTTAATATTGGCTCTTGAAAATCAGGAGTTCGTTTGCGATGATCATCATCTGAAAGATTTTCAACTCTTTCTCTTGAAAAACTACCTGTAAGTATCCCTTTACCCATTGGACTATAGCATACAACACCTATATTATTTTTTCCACAATACGGAAGAATTTCATTTTCTATGCCTCTTTTTGTCATATTATACGGAGGTTGTAATGATGTTAGTGGGTGTATTTCCTGAATTTTCTCCATTTGTTCAATATTAAAATTAGATACGCCGATGTATCGGACTTTGCCCTCTTTGATGAGTTCTGCCATTGTTGCCCAGCCCTCTAATATTTCGTCCATATTATCATCAATAGGCCAATGTATCTGATATAAATCAATAACGTCAATTCCCATGCGCCTTAGGCTATCTTCTGCTTCTTTTTTAACGCTTTCTTTTTTTAGGCTTCTTGATATATCACCTTTATCATTCCAAACAAGCCCAAGTTTTGTAGCGATAATCGGTCTTTCTTTGAGTTCTTTTAGTGCTTTGCCAACAACCTCTTCCGAGTGTCCAAGTCCATAAACTGGCGCTGTATCAATCCAGTTTACGCCTAATTCATAAGATTTTATGATTGCCTTTATAGAATCGTTATCATCTTGTGGACCCCATCCACCTCTCCATCCAGCACCAGACATCCCCCATGTTCCAAATCCAACGGTTGTTAGATGAAGGTCTGATGTTCCTAGTTTTCTTGTCTGCATAATAACCCTCCATGAAAAGCCTTTTTTATTTAAATTAGGTCATCCTTAGTAAAAACTGAGTCAAAATCATAACCTTTATTTATTAGAAATTCTCTCCCACCCTCAAGCCTATCGATCAATACAAGCACTTTTACAACTAAACAGCCCTCGTTTTCCAATGCCTCTATTGCTTTTAACAGAGAACCGCCTGTAGTCATAGTTCCATCAACAACGCAAACCTTCATCCCTTTTTTGATAGGTCCTTCTATTAGCTTGCCTGTTCCATGAGCTTTCGGCTCTTTGCGAACAATGAAAGAATCTAAAGGTCTGCCTTCTATATAGCTTATTGCTGAAATTGCTCCCGCTATGGGGTCTGCTGCTAAAGTAGGTCCTCCCACCGCATCAATATCCACGCCTTTCAGCATATCGAGCATAACTATTGCATTTAGATAAGCCCCTTCCGATGATAAAGTTACAATTCTTTCATCAAGATAGTAATTGCTTTCTTTACCTGAGGCAAGAGTGAATTTCCCAACTTTTAGAGCCTTTTCTTTGATTAGCTCTAATAGTCTTGATTTACATTTTTCTATTTCCATTTTTTACTCCCAGAAATATTACCAAAATGTTTGTTTTGGATTTTTGGATGTCATCAGAAGTTTAATAAATTGCTCTGAAATGATAAGGTCTTTGACTGCATCCGATGCTGGTGCGATAGTCGGTTTCCCATCACGCACACATTCAATAAAATGTTGTGCTTGCTCAAAAAAGCACCATTTCTGCGGAATAAAAGGTTCTATTGTTTCAGGTTCAGAACTTATGAAGCCATTTTCCTTATATATACGGACATTACCAGCCCTTTGCCTTGCCAATGGTGCAGGCATTTGAAGGTCTATTTTGCCATGTTCAAAGCAAATTTTGTAATATTCCTGCCACGTATTTTTTAAGCCATAATCAGCCATCTCAAGCACGCAAGTTGCTCCGCTGTCTGATGTCGCAACGATAAGCTTTAACCCTGGGTCAACGTAATCAATGGTATAATCTTCACCGATTAAGTAACGTATTAGATTTACTTGATGAATGTAGTAATTGATAAACTCATCATAAAGATTTCTCAGATTTTCTGGGATCCATTCATGTATAGATTCTGGATACTCATTATCATACTTTTGAGGAGTATCGCCAAGATTCATAGGTTCTTCTATAAAATATGTCCAATCACCCGAAGGAGGCATCGTAGCACGAATATAATTGAGTTTTCCACAATCGCCATTTTCTTTCCATTTCAATACAGTTTCTCTAGCCAATTTTGCTGATGGGTCATGTCTTTTCATGTATCCAATCTGATATAAAACGCCTTTTTCTTTGGCAAGTTCACTCATTCTCTTTGCGGTATCAGATTTTACACACATGGGTTTTTCTGTGGCAACAGGCAAACCAGCAGATATAATATCAGGAATAACGCTATGATGAAGGCTATACCACATAATCGCAACAACCGCATCAATATCTGCTTTATCGAGCATTTCCCGATGATTTGAATATAATTCCGCTATTCCGTATTTATCAGCAACCGCTTTTGCAGTTTCTTTTCTGCCTTCTGCCAAAGCAACTATCTCACAATCAGGTATCTTTGCATAATTGTATATATGCGCAAGCTGTCCCATATATCCGCAACCGACAATACCAATGCGCACTTTTTCACTCATCAATAACGCTCCTTATAGGTATGATTCATAGCAAAATCGTTCTGCAAGACCCTTTCGATTTAGCCTTTCTTCAATATTTATATTAAAAAATTTCTCAACAGGCTCAAATATTTCAGGATTATTTGCAAAAACCTTTTTTGCAGAATCAAGGACAACCTGTAAACCTTTTTTCGTCATTTTTCCTAATGGTTGACGGACATTGCCAGAAGGCATACCGATAATATTCATGAATGTTTTAACAGCAAGAGGATTTCGGGCTTTGCATGTTACTATTCCGTAAGGCGTTTCTTCTTGGGTCTTGACTGTTACAATTGTATCAAATAACGGTTGAAGCGCTTTTGCGACTTGTCTGCCTTTTTCTATATCGCCATTGTTTATATATTCGGTCATCTGTTGAACTGCTTTCGGGGCGATATTTGACACAACTGATATAACTCCGCTTGCCTTTATTGCAGGATCAGTCATCATCTCAAATGTTTTATCATCGTCACCAGAAAGTATATCAAAATCATTTCCACAGCATTTTCTAACAAGTCTCATATTATCAAGATCGCCAGTTGCCTCCTTAACAGCGCAGATATTTGGATATTTTTTGTAGGCTATCGCCAAATCCTGTGCAGATAACTGCGTGCCTGTCCTTCCGGGGATTATATAGGGAATAATATCGATATTTGGAAATGCCTTTGCAACAGGTTCAAGGTATTCTTTTCTTATTTCAAGAGAACTTGGTCCATTATAATATGGATCAACCAAAAGCACTGCATTAACGCCACATTCGACAGCGTGTTCTGTTCCTATTAACGTTTCTTCTGTAGAATTGCTTCCTGTTCCACCTATGGTAACACATCTGCCATTGGCTATCTTATTTACATCATCGATGACCTTGCTGTGTTCTTCCCAACTAAGTGTTGGACTTTCACCTGTCGTTCCAACTGCTAAGATCCCACTTATGCCATTATTGACTTGAAACTCTACCAATTGGGCTAGTCCATCGTAATCAACGCCTTTTTCATTCATTGGCGTTATAAGCGCTGTGTAACATCCACTAAACATATTCTGTTTTGCCTCCTAAAGAAAATAGAACACTGATTAAACAGATTTTGTGAATTCTTGCTGATTTATTCCATAATATATAAGACCTAATATATAATATTTACTCATTATGTTTCACGCATTACTTATTAAGCTTTTTATCCACTCTAATCCGCTATATCCATATTCTGTAATTAAAAACCTCGTATTATATATATTATTTTCTGCCTTTTCTGATTATATAAGGATGATTGCAGTATATGTCAAATCATATATTATGTCAATATGCTTTTTAATGATTTACCGTCAAGGAGTGGTGTTGAAAGATTTAGAGCAAAACAGATTTGATTTGGTTTTCCTTCTGATCAAGATAAGTATGGGGATGCTGATGATTTTATATGAAAAATCGGGATATAGATGGTCAGTTTATTATAATAAATCATGTAAAAATGGGTCCTCATAGATATTTATAATCAAAAAGAAACTGCGAACTTCTTTATCTAACCTCAGGTTTGATCTATTCTGGACATTAAATAATGCCCATTTTTATACTGAGAGTTAATCATCTATACCGAAAACCTGATTATACATAATTTTCTTATATTCTTCTTATCACGATTTTTCAATAAAATCATCTTATTCAATTAAATCATCTTAATTGATCTCATTACTTTAAGACCTATTTTTCTGCCCTGTTCAAGACCAAGTATAATACAAGTTCGGTAATGGATACCACCATAAAGTCGTGATAGCGCAGTTTCATAAGTTAATTCATGAAACGAATTAAACGATCTTGGTGGTTGATATGTGTTATCCGTAATTTCGATATTACCAAACATTGCAGTCATAATAACGGCCATTGCACCAGATTGCACAGAATGTCCTGATGTATACTCAGGAAATGGTGGAGTAACCAAAATTGGCTTCCAATTTGGATCAATAAATTTATTAATATAAGTTTCGGGTCTAATTATATTATATTTATATTTTGTATTCCATACGGAGATAAAAGCGTCAGCTAGACCGATACTCAGTCTTGCAAAGGCTCTTGATGATGGAATTAACGCTAGATTGTATTGCTCTATGATTTGTTTTAGTATAGAAATAGAATGTCCCGGGGGAGTTATTGTTCCAGATTCATCCGACCAGAATGTTGCGATAGTTTTTTGTTCAGGGGTGATATTATTTACTGTTTCATATACCTCATAGGCTTCTTTATACATCATTGAATTTGGGTTTTCGGAATAAGGTGGAGGGGCACCCGGATCAAACTCATCTGAAGAACTCATAACAAATGGTCTCAGCTTGCCCCAACATGGCTGTAAAGCGTTTGCATAACTTGGCGGTGTTGGCTCCCAAAAACCATTTCCAGTTGGTGGAACATAAGAACAATTATTATAAATATTGTATCTATCGTTATTAGCCCATATAGATATAGCATTTCCCAATACTTCGCCAAATGATTTTGATAAAGTAATAACGGAAAGAGGTATTCCATGAAGTTGTCTTTCATCTATTTGGCTTTGCCAAAGCTGTATAATCTTGTCTTTTGTTGTTTGCGGATAATTTGTAAAGATATTCATCATAACAACTTTTTCAGCAGTGCTTGCGATAGTTATGCTATCATAATTCTGTCTTCTATTAACCTTTGGTAATCTGGTCAATCCATTTAATTGACCTTCGAGGCTTTGCATTTCAAAATGATTTGCAGAAATACCTTCATAGAATGTAACACCAGCATAAGCGAATATTCTCGAGGCAACTGGTGGAGAAATCAAGTTATCCTTTACAGCTGAAAGCAATAAATCTATCCACTGTAAAATGGCTTTGTTATCACGTGTTGAACTCGGTGCTAAGTTTTCCTCAGATAACATTGGATTATTATTATCCATACTACATGAAGCTAAAAACGTGCTTAATATAAACAATCCAATAAGCTTAAATAGATATGTTTTATTTGTGTTCATAAAATACCTCCTTGCCAAAGTAATTGAGTTTTTTGTGTTAAGTTATGTATAAAATTGTTCTCATAATAAACATCCAATAATATATTTCATAGTGATCTATCGAATAAGTTTTTTCAGTTTATTCATTATTAGAAAGTTTCTCTCTCTAAATCTCCCTTTTGTAAAGGGAATTTTTATGGCTTCTATCTTTCACTGGAATACCAAGAAAAAATATGGTTTTTCCTTATATTAAACTCATAATGAATATGTAATTTGGTCAGACAACATTTTGTAATTTATATATTAAAATACATATAATAAATAATTTTATACCATCTCTGATGTCATTTCAATAAAAATGATGCTGAAATAATGTTTCAATAAAGTTAAAATAATATGAGTTTAACGCAAAAATTTGTATTTGTCACCAAGACACAAAGTCACGAAGTAAGAATTAATATTCAGGATTTCAGTCCATACTTTTGTGAAAAATGATGTTTAAATACAATTACAAAAAATACAAAAATGCCCTTGACAACATTGAGATTTGCTACTATACTTAATATAGTCTGATCAGGGCGGATGGGCGGGTAGCTCAGTTGGTCAGAGCGCCGGCCTTACAAGCCGGAGGTCATAGGTTCAAACCCTGTTCCGCCTACCATTGATATATTTATTTGCGGAGCTGTAGTGCAGTTGGTTTAACACGTCGGCCTGTCAAGCCGAAGAACGCGGGTTCAAGTCCCGTCAGCTCCGCCATTTTTTTGTCCTTTTTCAGAGTCCTCTCCCAATAAAAGTAAAACCATAAATCTAATAGCTTTTCGCTCTCACTCTCAAGAGTTATCATTTTCATCGCGCCCTTAAATCCAGTTTTTTCGCTATAAAATTCCAAAAAAATCCATTTACATTGAAATAATTGTTATGATATAATCTTTCAATATCTTAAAAAAAACCATTGAATATCAAATTATCGATAAATAATGAGGTGAAATAAACATGGGAAAGGGGTCAGTGAATATCCCTATTGAGAAAATAAACGACTATAAATGGCGTGTACCAAAAAACTATATGAAAGGGATGCTTGTTGACGGAATCGTCTATGCAGATGAGAATCTTTTAAAAACTATAAAGGCAGATCAGGCACTTCAACAGGTAGCAAATGCGGCGCACTTACCCGGAATTATGTGCAATTCACTTGCAATGCCTGATATACATTGGGGCTATGGCTTACCAATTGGTGGCGTTGTCGCTACTGATCCTTCAAATGGAGGGGTCATATCTCCCGGCGGGGTCGGAAGTGATATAAATTGCGGTGTCCGCCTTATCCGAACAAACCTAAAATATAAAGATGTTCAGGGCAAGATGAAAGGGCTTATTGCTGAATTATTTGCAAAAATACCTTGTGGCGTCGGTGAAGAAGGCACAATTGTCTTATCACCGCAGGAAGAAAGAGAAGTCCTTATAAATGGTTCAAAATGGGCTGTTGAGAATGGATATGGCTGGGAGCAAGACCTAGAACATACAGAAGAAAAAGGATGCCTTGCAGGCGCAAAACCTGATGTCGTTAGCTCAAAGGCTTTTCAGCGTGGTAAAAAGCAACTAGGGACACTAGGATCAGGAAATCATTTCTTAGAAGTCCAAAAAGTTGATAAGATATTTGACAAGCAGACTGCGGATATACTCGGTCTTGAGGAAGATCAGATAACTATAATGATCCATTCTGGCTCAAGGGGGCTTGGCTATCAGGTTTGTGATGATTATCTGGCTGGTTGGGGAGGAATGATGCAGAAATATGGATATAATATACCAGATCGACAACTTACATGCGCTCCTGTCAATTCTCCTGATGGTCAAGAGTATCTATCCGCTATGGCTTGCGCAGCAAATTATGCTTGGGCTAATAGGCAATGCCTTATGCACTGGACAAGAGAAGTCTTTATGAATTTCTTCGATATGAAAGCTGACGAATTAGGGTTAGAATTGATCTATGATGTTGCTCATAATATCGCAAAGTTTGAGGAACATGAAGTCAATGGCAAAAAGATCAAGCTGTGCGTCCACAGGAAAGGCTCTACAAGGGCATTTCCACCTAATCACAAAGATGTGCCTGAAAAGTATAAATCAATCGGTCAGCCTGTAATTATCCCCGGCGATATGGGAACAGGCTCATATGTGCTTGTTGGCACACAAAAAGCCATGATGGAGACATTTGGAAGCACTTGTCATGGTGCAGGAAGGGTTATGAGTAGAACAGCGGCAATAAAAGCCACAAGCAAAAGAAAAATTGATAAGGAACTTGAAGAAAAAGGAATTTATGTTAAGGCAGGGGGCAGAGATACTCTTGGAGAAGAAGCTCCAGAGGCCTATAAGGACGTTGATGAAGTTGTCAATGTTGTTCATCAGGCGGGTATATCTATGCGTGTTGCTAGAATGAAACCGCTTAGTGTTATGAAGGGATAAAATCCAATAGGGATAAATTAAACACTTATGTTCCTTTGATGAAAGATGGAATTAAATGACTGGTATTATGATATAATTTTGTTCTCTATGTTCCTCTGTGTTTATAAATCTATTACTAAATAACTGAAATCTAATCGGGGGTGAAAGTTCTCATGTTAGACCTGAAATATGTTAGAGAAAATGTAGATAAAGTCAAAGAGATGCTTAATAATCGTAATCTTTCTAATTCAATAAGCCTTGTTGATGAAATAATACAGAATGATGATATAAGACGATCTATTCTGCCAGAAGTCGAAAGCTTGAGACAAAGGAGGAACGAGGCATCTAAGGAGATCGCAAACCTAAAGAGAGATGGTAAAGAATCCCCTGAATTGGTTGAGGAACTTCGAGAAGTCCGAAGCAAAATTCAACAGCTCGAAGAAAGATTGTCTTTAGCTGAGAAAAAGATTAATGATACAATTTTACTTATTCCAAATATATATCATTCCAGCGTGCCAATAGGTGATGATCCAAGTAAGAACGTTGTGGTAAGAACAAACGGAAAAAGACCTGAATTTAGCTTTGAACCTGCGCCACATTGGGAGATTGCAGAGGCACTTGGTATAATTGATTTTGATCGTGCAACAAGGCTTGCAGGAAGCAACTTTGTATTATATAAAGGGCTTGGTGCAAAGCTGGAGCGCGCCTTGATTAATTTTATGCTCGATCTGCATACCGATAATCAAGGATATACAGAGATATTCCCGCCTTTTATAGCTAATCGAATTACGATGACAGGTAGCGGTCAATTGCCAAAATTTGAAAGCGATATGTATAAGTGTGATAGCGGTATTGACGCAAAGGATGATATGTTCCTTATACCAACTGCAGAAGTTCCGCTTGCAAGCTATCATGCAGGCGAAATACTCGATGGTGATCTATTGCCTTTGAAATATACTGCATATACGCCATGTTTCAGACGAGAAGCAGGCGCCTATGGGCGTGATACTCGTGGGCTTGTTCGTATCCATCAGTTTGACAAAGTTGAGATGTTTAAGTATACCACTCCTGAAAATTCCTATGACGAACTAGAAAGCATGGTGAAAGATGCCGAAGAAGTTTTGCAGTTACTCGGTTTGCCATATCAAGTATCTTTGCTTTGCACTGCTGACATTAGCTCTGCGTCAGCCAAAACTTATGATATAGAAGTCTGGATGCCGGGACTAAAGAGATTCCAAGAGGTTTCTTCGTGTAGTAACTGTGAAGATTACCAAGCAAGAAGATCAAATACAAGATTTCGTAGAGAGCAAGGCAAGCCTGTTGAATTTCCACACATGCTAAATGGTTCAGGTGTCGCAATGCCAAGAACAGTAATTGCAATCCTTGAGAATTTCCAACAGGAAGATGGTTCTGTAATTATTCCTGAAATTCTCAGACCATATATGAGGGGAATAGAAAAAATAGGGTAGTATTATGAGTTTCACTCCAAAATATACGAGTTTCGCTTTTGCCTATGACGAAATGATGCAGAATGTCGATTATGTCCGATGGGCGGATTATATTGACAGGCTTTTTGCTCTTTATAATTATCATCCAAAAAGATTGCTAAATATTGCTTGTGGAACAGGGGCAATTGATATACTTCTTGCCAATAAAGGCTATGATATGTCGGGAATAGACCTTGCCTTTGAAATGCTATTATGGGCAAAGGAAAAGGCAAATGCTAGGGAGATCAATCTTAAACTTTGGCAGCAAGATATGAGACAATTGACCGTTGCCAAACCTTTTGATGCAGCATTATGCCTATATGACAGCATTAACTATATAGTAACAGAAGAGGAATTAAAGCTAGTATTTGATAAAGTTTATGATGCTCTAGTTCCTGAAGGTATGTTTATCTTTGATGTTACAACAGAATATAATATTGTCAAGCATTTCCACAGACAGACTTTTGCTGAAAATTATGATAGATTCTCTTATATCTGGAAAAATATATATATACATAGAGATAAACTATGCAAGACTGTTTTAACTTTCTTTCTAAAAGACGGTGAGCATTATCAAAAATATGATGAACTACATATACAAAAAATATATTCAGTTGATCAGGTTAAAACTCTATTAAACGATGCTGGCTTTAAGATGTTAAGTGCGTTTGAGACCTTTTCTTTTGATAAGTGGAGAAAAACCTCTGAGCGCATTAATTTTACTGCGGTGAAAAAACATGAAAAGACACTATGATATTATATTTAAGTTGTTCTCTGGCTTTATGAGCAAAGCAAGTTGGAGTGTTGTATATACATCAACAGACTCATGGGAATCAGAACTTGTTAGGTCTGCTTTGCTCAATGATGGTGTGCAAACATCAATAAGATCAAATGAATATATCGTTGATTCAACAGGAAAAAAAAGGCGCAAGTATGACGTTATAGTGCCTGAATCCAGTGTTGATGATGCACAACCTATCATAGAAAGGGCAATTGTAATAATAGCAAATAAAGAAAAGCTAATGAGTGATCAGGATAAAGATGATTCTGAAAAAGAATCGGAAAAGTATTTAGCTAGATCAACCGTTCCTGAAGTTAAGCCATCTGCCGAAAACGAAGCGGAACTTATTGCGGAAAAAAACGGCGTAGGAAAAATATTTCATTATATGCCTGATGATATATACGAATTAAAGATTGAGTTTGATTTTTATAATGATTCACACTTTATGGATGCAGAAGATTGGGACGAATTCACGAACTTTAGCGCACAAAGGCAGGAATTTTTTATTCTTCTTAAAGAGAAATATCCTAAACTTTCCGCTCTCATTAAAGAAAATAAAAAACGTGCTGATTTTATCAAGCTAATAGAATATTCCTATGGAAAAAGCTATCCTCCAAACAAGCAAGAAAATTGATGAAGATGCTTTTCAAATGGCGTAGTCGGAGATAATTTGTATGGAAAGACAAACAAAGATAGTATGCACAATCGGACCAGCGACAGAATCGCCTGAAATGATAAAAAGGCTAATAAAAGCAGGAATGAACGTTGCAAGGCTTAATTTTTCACATGGAACGCATGAACAAAAGACACAAATAATTGATAATATAAGGAAGATCTCAACAGAATTAAATACACCCATAGCCATATTACAGGATTTATCTGGTCCCAAAATCCGAACAGGTCGTTTAGCCTCTGGATCATCTGTTATATTACAGGAAAATGCTGAATTTTCTTTGTTTGGTGAAGATATAGACGGTGATCAAAACAGAGTTACAGCAAATTATTTCAATGTAATATCAGGAAAATTAAAGACAGGAGACAGGATATTCCTTGCAGACGGAAGCATTGAGCTATCTGTTGTCGAGATAACAAGAACCGAAATAAAATGTAAAGTTATTGTCGGTGGAGAACTTCGTTCAAGACAAGGAATAAATTTTCCGGGCGTTGCATTAAATATTCCTGCAGTAACGGAAAAAGACCTTAATGATTTGGCTTTTGGGATAGAGAAGGGCGTTGATTTAGTCGCATTATCCTTTGTCCAAAGAGCTTGGGATTTGATCCCTGTCAAAAATATGATTCAAAACAAAGGTCTTGATATACCTATTATCGCAAAAATAGAGAAGCATGAAGCCATTGATTGCATAGATGAGATTATAGAAGTCGCTGATGGAATCATGGTAGCAAGAGGCGATCTTGGTATAGAGATCCCCCTTGAGCAAGTTCCTGTTATTCAAAAAATGATCACAAAAAAAGCCAGTGCAAAAGGCAAACCTGTTATTACCGCAACACAGATGCTCGAATCCATGATAGAAAACGCACAACCTACAAGGGCAGAAGTCGCTGACGTTGCTAATGCCATATATGATGGCACAGATGCGGTTATGCTTTCTGCTGAAACTGCGATTGGAAAATATCCAATTCAAGCAGTGGAAATGATGAATAGGATCGCCCTTAGCACTGAACCTGATCTTCCCTATGAGGAAATGCTAAGACAACGTGGCTCATCAACAAGTCATACTGTCCCTGATGCCATAGGTCATGCTGCGTGTTATACCGCATTAGACATCAACGCAAAGGCGATTATCTGCTGCACACGTTCTGGCTATACTGCACGAATGGTGACAAAATACAGACCAAAGCCTATGATAATCGCTGTTACACCTCTTGAGACGACTTATCGAAGGCTTGCTCTATCTTGGAGTGTAACTCCACTAAAAATTGATGATTACGAGGACTCCGATACTATGATAGAGAAAGCCATTTCAACAGCAAAAAACGCTGGATTAGTCTCGTATGGAGATAACGTTGTCATTACTGCAGGCGTTCCTATTGGCGTCCCCGGCAAAACCAATATGATCAAGGCTGATGTTATAAAATAAGACTTAATATGCTATTTTTCAAAAATTGCAACAAGATTATTTTTCTATTTTAACCTGCCTTCCCCCTCGAAATCTGCGATAAAAAGCTATGAAAAAAGAAATCAAAAAAAACATAATCAGGCATATTAGAGAAAAATGGATAACTCATATTGTCTTTTTGGTATATATTATCCTTCTAACTATAACAATAATCCATCATGAGCCATGGGCTGATGAGGCGCAGGCTTGGCTTCTCGCCAGAGATACAAATCCATTTAATCTGATATTCAAAAATCTTCGTTATGAAGGGCATCCGCCATTATGGTATATTATAATAATAATTCCAAGCAAGATTTTGCCTTATAGATCAATAAGCGTCATATCTGCTATTATTGCCATCGCTGGCGTATACATATTGCTTTATTATTCTCATTTTCCTAGAATCATAAGATATCTGCTTCCTTTCACATACTTCTTATTTTATCAATATGCTGTCATTGCTAGGAGTTATGTTCTTGTTCCGATACTGCTTTTTGCTATAGCAAGTATATATAACAAAAAGAGCGATAAGATATATTTATTCACTTTTTTAGTTTGTTTACTTGCTTATGTGAGTGTTTTTTCTACATTGATAGCATCATCGATTATGTTTATTCATTTGATAGATACTATAAAGGCAAGAAAGATATTGACAAAACCATTATTAATTAGGCAAATTATAGCATTTGGAATATTTGTCATAGCGATTGTATTGTTAGTGATAATCCTTTATCCTCCACAAGACTATACATTCGCAAGGGGCTATCGTTATAATATAAAGAATTTCTATAATCTAAGTCGTGATATACTAAACGATGCCTTAACTAATAAGCTGTATCTATCAATACCATTACTTATCATATCTCTATTCTGGTTCTGGCAGAAACGTTTGTTTTTGTTATATGTTTTGTCAACTCTTTCCGTTCTAGCTCTTTTCTCTATTAAATATTACAATTCATGGCATCTTGGTTTTATTTTTCTGACATGGGTATTTGTATTGTGGCTTAGTTTTGACAAACAAGATCAACGAATAGAAAATCATAGATTTGCCAATATAATAAAAAATATTGTTATAGCTTGTGTTTTGATTGTCTTAGGATTCAATATATATTGGGCTGGAACTGCCTCTATAAATGATTTTAATGGCACATATTCAGCAGGAAAAGCGATTTCTAGCTATATAAAAGAAAATCAACTAGAGGACAAAAAAATCTATGCGACATCATTCTGGTCTGTAACGATCCTGCCATATTTTGACAAAAACATTTTTAGCAATTATAATAGCGAAGAAAGAACGACCTATTGGTTATGGTCAACAAAAAACAGCAGGATGGAAGATTTTAACAGGATAATCGCTGATCAACCTGATCTTATTATTTTAGGTCGTGGCAATGAACAGGATATTCCAAACTATAAATTTATTGGCATATTTTCTGGTAATTTATATTGGAAAAGTGGCATCAAAGAAAGTAATCACTTTGCGGTTTTTCGTAAAATCAATGAAAAAGATTTTTCGCTTCGCTCAAAATGACAGCAAAGTGTCCCCCTGAACAAAGTGAAGGGTCTTCTTTGTATCGCAAAAATATAATTTCCTATACAATGAATAAAACAAAACATGCAAAATATGAATCCCAGCAAGATAATGATAAGAGCTTTATTAATCGGTTTGTTTTTTGTGCCAATACACTCTTATCTTATCGTGAAGCTGGAGATAATATTATATCGTGGCGGGACATCCGCTTCCCCGATATTCTGGACAACCATATATAACCTTCTGTTTCTTATAGCTATCAATGCGATTTTAGCCAAATTCCTTCCCAAAATTCGTCTCACCCAACAGGAATTATTGACGATATATCTAATGACAAACATATCAACGTGCCTAATCGGACATGATATGCTCCAGATACTCGTCCCGATGATGGGTCATGCCTTTTGGTTTGCCACGCCTGAAAACGAATGGCAAGACTTATTCTGGCAATATATCCCACGATGGCTGACTGTTGATGATAAAAAGGTCTTGCAGGGATATTATTATGGCGATTCATCGCTTTATAAGCCTGAAAACCTTTTGACATGGATAAAGCCTGTTTTGTGGTGGTGTGGATTTATCTGCGTCCTTGTATTTGTGATGACTTGCCTTAACTTAATATTTAGAAAGCAATGGACAGAAGAAGAGAAGTTAAGCTATCCGATAATTCAACTTCCCCTTCAAATGACGAATCCTGCAACAAGATTTTTTCGTAATAAAGCGATGTGGGCAGGTTTTATTCTTATAGGCTTGATAAACTGCCTTAATGGATTGCATGTTATATTTCCGCCAGTTCCATTTATACCATATTGGGCGCAGAACTATTCTTATCTCATCACAGAAAAGCCTTGGAATGCCATTAGCTTTCTTTTTATCGGTTTAAATGCTGAAATGGTTGTGCTTGGTTTCTTAATTCCAGAAGATTTATGCTTTTCATTGTGGTTCTTCCATTGGTTTTGGAAGGCACAACAGATATTTGGTAGTGCAATGGGCTGGCGTAGCCTGCCATCATTTCCCTATGGACGTGAACAGGCATCAGGGGCATATATCGCCATTGCAATAATATTGCTTTATGTCAACCGTCATCATCTTATAAGCGTAATAAAGCATCTATTGGGCATAGTGAAAATTGATGACAAACTAGAACCAATGAGTTATAGATATTCAGCCTTAGGTGTTTTTGTCGGGTTCGTCTTGATTTGCATATTTTGTTATTATGGTGGCATGTCTATATGGGTAACAGTTCCGTTTTTTTCCCTTTATTTCCTGATACAGCTTGCAGTTACCCGAATGCGTGCAGAACTAGGAACACCCGTCCATGACCTCCATTATTCAGGTCCCGATGAGATAATAGTAAGGTCAGTAGGAACAAGGAAACTTGATAATGGGACACTCACAATGTTTTCGCTATTCTGGTTTATTAATCGCGCATATAGATCAAATATAATGGCACATGAGATGGAAGGTTTCAAGATGGCAGAAAGGACAAGAACCAATTATAGAACCATCTTTCTAGCTTTGATATTGACTACTATTATAGGGTCATTTACAGCTTTTTGGGCAATGCTTCATCAGGGATATGAGACAGGAATGCAAATTAAAGCACCGTTTCCAGCTATCGGCGCATTTGGTAGTGAGCCTTGGAATCGCCTACAATCATGGGTAAATAACAGAACTAACGCTGATATTCCGGGAACATTGTTCATGTATGGCGGTTTTATATTTACAATATTTCTTGCGATTATGAGGGTGAAATTTATCTGGTGGAGATTTCATCCTGCTGGCTATGCGGTCTCAAATAGTTTTAATATGGAAGTTTTCTGGTCGCCATTGTTCTTTGGTTGGCTTGCAAAAACTATAATATTAAAATTTGGTGGGCTGAAGTTATATAGAAAAGCTGTGCCATTCTTTTTGGGTGTTATGTTAGGGCATTTTATAACATCGGGAACATGGACTGTCATTGGCATTATTCTGAATTATCCGATATAAATAAAAAATATTTAGCCAGCAGATTTACGCAGACTTTGTATTGCAGATGTATTAGATACTCTCATCTTGAAAATCTGCGTTATGAAATCAGCGAAAATCAGCGGACTATTCCATTGATTCTATATGGGTATTTTGATAATATTTATAAGCACAATCTATTAATAACGACAAATAACGTAGGAGGAGAGAAATGCTAAAAGTTGATGGCAATCGCATAAATGTTGAGACAAATACTTTGTCTGCAATATTGGAAAAAGGAGTATTGATCTCTTTGATTCGTAAAAGTGATGGGAAAAAACTTATAGAAACTAAATCAGATAACGCAATGCCATTAAATCTTGTTTATTCTGGCGGGGAAGTAGTCCCATTGGGCGGATATGCAAGCGATCAATTTGCATGTCTTTACATCAATGACCATCATGCAGAATATCGCTTTAATTCGTGGAACGGCGATGGAGTTATTGATGTCTATGAGGACAAAGAAACAGGCGATCTTGTGGTTGAGCCTAGCGGATATGCCTCACGACCCGGCTTGCGTGGTGTTCGCTGGATGATGAATGGTATCGACAAAGGCTTAAACCTAATTGCACCTTTCTTTCAGGGAGTCAATCTTCCACTAGAAAGCCCATTTATTAGTAATACATTCTGGGAATGGCCTCATCGTTGGGAAGCGGGATTATCTATTCTGCAAGGCAATGATGGAGGATTCTGGATTCATTGTCAAGATAATCGCTACCGCTATAAAGCCCTGCAAGTTGGCACAAAGGATGATCCACAATGTCTTGGATTTGAAACACAGGTTCATGGACCTCTCGATGAAAAACTTAGTTCAGGTGGGCTTGCATGGCGTATAAACGTCTATAAAGGTGATTGGCAGAATCCTGCGAGCCAATATCGTAATTGGTTATGCGATGCCTATAATCTAAATAAGCAGAAACGTCCAGAATGGCTAAATGATATTCGTTTTGCAATAAGCTGGTGTCCGACAAATCCTGAAATCCTTGATGTTTTGGCAGATATAATAGCACCAGAAAAGGTCTTGCTTCATATTCCCAATTGGCGAACAGATGGCTATGACGAAAATTATCCTACCTATGAACCAAGCGAAAAGGGAACTGAATTTATAAAAAAGGCTCAAGGCATGGGATACAGAGCAATGCCTCATTTTAATTCCGTTGATATGGATCCTTCCAATCCAACATATAACTATGTTCGTGATTTCCAATATCGCGCTCTCGAGAATAAAAGATTGCAGGGCTGGACATGGTTTGATGGAAGTGTTAAGCCTGTTCCCGAATCAAATGCAACAAGATTACATCATCGTGACAAGAAAACTATGATAAAGGTGCATCCGGGATTGAGTATGTGGAGATCAATTCTCACTGAAAATATTCGATCTGCTACAAATAAATTATCATTGGAATTGGCTTTCATTGATGTTACGCTTTGCTCATGGAATCTTCATAACAGCCTTGTTGATAATGTATCATCAACAGAAGGCATGAAATTATTGACAGCAAAGGTCGCAAGCATAAATAACGGTCTTTTAGTCGGTGGAGAAGGCAGAAACGAAATCACAATGCAGGATCAGGGTCTTGCTCAAGTGCATTTATTCCAAAGCTGGCATCAGAGCATTTCATCACTGGATGTCCTGCTAAATACAGGGCTTTGCCCGCTCAATGAGTTTTTGTTTGGTCGCTGGTGTCGTTCCTTTGGCTATGCCAATCTTGGTGGGCATACGCCCGATCAGCATGTCCGAATGAAAGTCCATGTTGGGCTTGGTGCAATCCCAACAGTAACAATCGGATCAGCAAATGATTTAAAAAATCCAAATGAAGCAGTAAAGGAAATGCTCGATTTGGCAAAAGATTAGAATAATTCTGCTTATAGTTACTATGTTTATTGTTCTTTTATATTAAAAATCTAATAGCGTGAAAAGTCTTGCGTATAAGAATCTATTAGAGTATAATATAATTTAGGATGTTATATTTTAAACATAAAAAGTATAATTGAACGCAAATATAGTCATTATTTGTCTATTTTTCAAAAGGAAAAAGATAAGGGAGGCATTTACATGCTTTTCATAGGTCCACTTGGTGGATGGGAAATAATAATAATATTCTTTATTATATTGATAATATTTGGTCCATCGAAATTACCACAAATGGGTCAGGCTCTTGGAAAAGCTATAAGAGAATTTAAGAAAGCTGGTAAAGAGTTAAAGTCTGAGGTTGATGATCTGGCTGAAGATGAAGATGAAAACACCAATCGACGAAATACTAACTTACCTAAATCGTCTCAATCAGATAAGACCGATAAAACATAATAACCATAATGCTCTAATATTATTAGATTAATATTTGATAGCCCAAAAGGTTTTAGCGACAAAAGAGGTAATACCAGTTTTGAGAGATGTGCCGAAAACTTTTTTTGAGCATCTTGGTGAGTTCAGAATCAGAATTATCAAATCAGCAATTGCAGTAATGGCTGGAACAATTATAAGCCTTGTTTTTAGCAAAAGACTATTTGATCTTTCTGACGGCTTGCTTACTTTACCTTTGCGGATAAGTTCTACTGATATTATAACAATATTTATGAGATTTCTTTCTCGTATAGGAATTGGCGGGTCGATTGTTGATTTGTTTCAGCTTTACCTTCAATCAAGAGTCTCAAAAACAAGTGTTATAACTTTATTTGCTGCTACGCCTATGGAAAAATTTGTAGTGGTTTTTAAGGCTTCTTTTATAGTAGGTGTAATAATTTCTGCTCCAATAATACTTTATCAAGCATGGGTATTTGTTCTTCCTGCTTTGAAAAAAAATGAAAGACAATATTTTGTGCCTTTATTTTTCATTACGTTATTCTTTTTTGTGGTAGGTGCAACATTTGCATTTTTTATTGTTACTCCGATCTCTATTCCGATACTTGCTGGATTTTTGCCTTCTATACAAAACCAATGGCGTATTGAAAGCTATTTTTCATTTGTCGCTTGGCTTATTTTGGCATTTGGCGTTGCATTTGAGCTTCCTGTTGTAATGGGCTTTGTAGCAAGAATCGGTATCCTTGATGCAAGATTTTTTAAAAAGAAAAGAAAATTCGCTGTTGTAGGTGTTTTTATAATTTCGGCAATACTTACACCAACCCAGGATCCATTTACCATGAGCCTTATGGCTATTCCACTTTTGTTCTTATATGAGGTTGGTATTCGCTTTTCTGCTATGTTTGGCAAACAGAAAGTAAGCGAATTAAGTGGATAGGAGGATACTTTACACATTTTTAATTAGTCAAGGGAGAAGCTAATGTATGAGCAATTGAAGATTCTATTGGAACTTCAGGAAATAGACAGCGAAATTGATAAACTTGATAGCCTGAAAGCAAATGAGCCAGCAAAATTACAAGTATTAGAGAGTGAACTATCAAGATATAAAGAAAATACAGAAACAAAACATAAAGATATAGAAGAATTACAAAAAATGCAACGAGAACAACAAAGGCAATTAGCCCTTCAGCAAGAAAAGATTACCAAATATAAATCCCAAAGAGCAGGAGTAAAGACAAATAAAGAATATACTGCATTGGAAGTTGAGATTAACTCACTGGAAAGCGATAATTCCAAGATAGAAGAGAATATATTGAACATTATGATTTCTCTTGAAAAAGCAGAAGCAGAATTAAAATTAATCCAAGAGGAATATAAAGAACAAGAGCAGATATTTCAAAAGAAAAAAGATACAATAATAACAAATATAAAAAAAATCAACCATCAAATCGCAATTTTGACAAAGGAACGCACAAAGTTCATTAAGGGCATAAATCAATCCCTAATGAATAAATATGAAAATTGGAGGAAAAGAAAAAAAACCGCTTTTGTCGCTGTTATCGAGGGACAAGCCTGCGGTGGATGCCATTTGACTCTTCCACCACAACTAATAAACGAGGTAAGAAAAAAGAAGGAATTTTTATCCTGTAATAGCTGTGGACGTATCCTATACTGGATGGAAGACGAAACTCCAGACGAAAATCAATAATCCTAAAAACTATTTGCTGTTAAGTTTTGGCAGTTAAAAAATGAAAGGAGATTTATTATGGCGCGCAAAATAGGTATATTAACAGGCGGAGGAGATGCCCCAGGATTAAACGCTGTTATAAATGGAATTGTTGTTAATGGAACAAGGCTAGGTTACGAAGTCTGGGGCATGATTGATGGCTGGGCAGGTGTTTTAAATGGTAATGCAAAAAAACTTACACTTGATGATGTTGAGGACATTCACAGACAGGGCGGAACTATAATCGGCACATCAAGAACGCCGATCTTTGCCAAAAGAGAAGGTCAAAAAGACAGATCAGACGAAGCGGTTGCGCAACTAAAAAAACTTGATCTTTATGCACTGATTGCCATCGGTGGAGAAGATACTTTGGGAGAGGCGAATAGACTCTTTAAGGATGGTAGATTCCCAAATATCGTTGGTGTTCCAAAGACGATTGATAATGACCTTAATGCTACAGATTATACCTTTGGGTTTAATACATCTGTTAATATCGCAATGGAAGCATTAGATCGCCTTCATACAACAACGAAATCGCATCATCGTGTTATGATCGTTGAAATAATGGGGCGTCATGCAGGCTGGATCACGCTTGAGGCCGGTCTTGCTGGTGGCGCACACATAGTTCTGATTCCAGAGGTTAAATTCAATTTCGAAGATATATGTGAAGTTGTGAAAAATCGGTATGAAACAGGCAAGGACTATACAATCATAGCAGTTGCAGAAGGTTGTGAAGAAGCAGATTCTAGCAAGGAAAAAGATATTGATAACTTTGGTCATGTTATGCTTGGTGGTATTGGAGAAGAAATAGAGAAAAGACTTCAGGAATGGCTAACCAAAAACATGAAGAAGCCCTATCCAGAATTTAAGTTTGAGGCAAGATCAATGGTTCTAGGACATTTGCAGAGAGGCGGGTCTCCAACAGCTTATGACAGAGTTTTAGGCGCAAGACTTGGTATAAATGCAGTTAAACTTGTCGATGAAGGCAAATTTGGACACATGGTCAGCCTTCGTGGAACTGATATTATACCTGTTACGCTTCAAGAAGCGGTTGGAACACTCAAAACTGTCCCAACAGAAAGATATGAAGAAGAATTAATATTTCTTGGATTAAAGAAATAATATCAAATTTTGTTTTTGTTGGAATAGCAAACTAGCTCTGTTTTGCTGTTCCAATGAATCCTTTTAATAAATATTAATCCCTTACTGATGACCCTTCTCTTGTTACATAGCATTTACGAGGACAAACAGAATTAGCCTCAGGCCAACTCGTTAGTTTATCATAATGAACCATCGGTAAACCGCCTTCCATACTTATTCCATTAGTGCCAGCGGGATTTTTTTTGACGCATAAACTACAGCCGATACATCCAACCTCACAAATCCTTCGGACAAGCGGACCCGTATCAGGATTAACACAACCCAAAAAAAGTTCCTGTGTAATCGGAATAAGAGTTATAATTCCCCTCGGACAAGTATTTACACAAACACCACAAGCGGTACATTTTTTTTCATCGATCATTGGTAAACCGTTAGCATTCATCGATATTGCACCAAAGGGACATGCTTTTGCACATGAACCATGACCAAGACAGCCAAAATTACACGACTTACTACCAGAACATACAAGTTGCGCTGATCTACAATCAGAAACACCATCGTATTTAAAAAGCGATCTCGTTTGTTCTCGTCCACCCTGACAGCGAACAACTGCAACCATCGGTGTTTTATCATCAATCACAACTCCCATAATTTTGGCAACATCTCTGAGAGTATCATTACCACCAGGGGCGCATTTATCTATCGGTGCTTGTTCGTTTACGATTGCTTCTGCATAGCCTTTACAACCGGGGTATCCACAAACTCCGCAATTTATGCCTGCAAGTGCGTCTTCTAGTTTCTCTATTCTGGGATCGACATATACAGCAAATCGCTTTGAAGCATAAATCAAGCCAACCGCAAAGATTAGTCCTAACCCACCTAATATCGCTATTGGTATTAAAATTCCTATTTCCATAAAAGATTAAATATTAGAAGATTCTTCGCTATGCTCAGAATGACATTTTCTGTCACCCTGAACGAAGTGAAGGGTCTTCTTTATGTCATAAGTGAAAAACTCGTATTTATAACTTAACCAGACCAGAAAAACCCATAAAAGCTATAGCCAATAAACCCGCAAGAATAAGTGTTATAGGAAATCCTTTTAATGGTTCTGGTATATCCGCAATCTCAAGACGCTCACGCATTCCAGCCATTATAACGAGTGCAAGTGTGAATCCTATTCCCGCGCCTAGACCAAATATCATGCTTTCAATGAGGTTATACTTTTTTACAACATTAATCAATGCAAGACCAAGTATAGCACAGTTGGTTGTAATTAAAACTAGATATATACCCATTGTGCGATGTAATGATGGAAGCACTTTTCGTAAAACTATGTCAACCAACTGAACAAGAACCGATATAACTAGAATAAAGGATATTGTTGTCAAATAAACCAAATTTAATGGCGATAGAATAAATATATATATGGCATTTGTTAAAATTGAAGATACAGTCATAACAAAAATAACAGCCATTCCCATCCCAACAGCCATGCCGATGTTTCTTGATTGGCCAAGAAACGGGCATATTCCAAGAAATCTGGAAAGTATGAAGTTATTAACTAGAATTGCACCTATAAAAATAGTAAATAGTTCCATTTTTCTACCTGTTATTGACATTAATGACTATATTATTAAGCCAATTTAAAAGCTTTTTTGAGGGGAACTCAGATGTATTAATAGCATGACCAACGCCCTCCCATTCCTCAAAAGTTACATCAGCTCTTAATCCTTGATAGTAATTACTTGCAAACCTTGCACGTGGATTATGTATTGCATCATTTTGTCCTGCACCGATGAATATAGGCTTTCTCTTAATGCTTTTCAAGGGCGGAGGATAGCGATCAACTGTGTAACGTCCCGCACCCAGAATGATAAGTCCTGCAAGTTTATCAAGTATCCGCTCTCCTAAAAGCGATGTGGCATATCCACCTTGACTGTATCCACCCATGAAAATTAGCTTTTGATTGACATTTATTCTTGCAGATACCATCTGCAAAGCCTCAAGAAAAAACGCTTTTTCATACCTAATTAGCTCAAGCCCAAGATGTTCTGCAGATTTAGAAGTATAATTCATCCCAACGATAATGTAACCCTTGCCATGTGTAACCTGCTGAAATGGCCATGTAGTTGCACCTACACCTGAACCATGATAGCAAAAGATGATAGGAAATGCCTCCTTTGGTGTATAGTCATAAGGCACAAATAAAATAAAAGATGTGTTGGATTTTGGGGCTGTGAAATTATACTCTCCCGGATTCAACAATTGATCAGGTTTTACCTGTTGATCTATGATAATTTCCTCTTTTAACTCGGCTTGTTGATTATTTTTCCCTTTATCTGCGAGTATATTCTCCCATGATTCCATATTATTACAGGAAAATAAAATGAGAATAATAATAAAACCAATTATAAATAACGTTATTGCTCTCAAAGTAATGATGTCCTTCTATGGAAGCAGGCGTTTTGTTGATAATCTGGGCCATGTTTCCACTTTTCTGAATCCTTCGGCGTATTTTACATTGCACTGTAATCCACGAAACTTCGCCATAGTCTCCATAAAATCCATTATATCAATATGATCGTGATCTCTTAACCATGAAACCTGACTTTCGTGGCAAGCAAGCATCTTTTTTTTCATCTCGATTGTATCTGTAATATCAACGTAATCAGTTGGCAAAAAATTGATTCCCGCCAAGTTATCCATGTAAAAAATTGGTGGCACAATGGGATAATACGGCATGTTAGTTTTCCAGTTAGGAACGCTTGCACTGAAACTACAATCAAAGACTAAAGCTCCTGTTGCCTGATGATCAAGCATATAGTCGTCTGGTGAATGTGTTATGATAATATCTGGTTTTGAAGCGCGAATTACATCTGTCATTTTATAGTGCAGGTCCGGGCTATGACCAACCATTAAGTCAGGCACATCTAAAAAGAAGAATTCCGCTCCAATAAGATCAGCGGATTTTCTCGCTTCCTGCTCACGTATTTTTGCTAATTCTGGTGGTTCAATAAGCATATGTCCAACATTACCATTTGCTACAACAGCCATTGCGACATAATGACCATTAAGAGCGTATTTTGCCAATGTGCCTGCGCATAAAATCTCTAGATCGTCGGGATGACACCCAACTGCTAAAACTCTTGGTTTATCTGACAATTTCTATTCTCCTTTCAACTCTCTATATCTATCATTACACTACCTGCAAGGCTTAATCTTGTTGACATAAAGACATTTTCAATGTCAACTGAATCAGGCGTATCCGTTATATTGTGATAATTCGGGTCCATATATGGAAATGAGCCGATATTAGCTATTGCAGTAGGAAAGCCAGCATTTATAAATGAACCGTCATCATCTCCTGGAGATTGTCTTTGGAATTTACTCGCCTCCAAGCCGATCTTATATTTTTCATTAGCCTTAATCATAATATCGGCTATCTTTTCGCCTTCGGGCTTTGTATATAATGTAACATTTGTTTTTTTACCTTTATCGATATCTTCTTGTGATTTACCACCAAGACCATCGAGATTGATAACAGCGATTATATTGTCTCCACGTTCTTTCGCTTTATTTGCGGAAACAATACTTGTCCAAGGGCAATGCTCTTCATTGCAGAATAAAAACCAAAAAGAGCATTTTGATATATAATCCATTAGGACTCTAGCTATCTCCATATTTGCCACTGTTCCAACTGTGTTATCATAAGCACCAGGGGAATCAATCCAGCTTTGCGAATCTTTATGCGATACAAACATAATAATCTTGTCAGGATATTGATTGCCTTCCTTTCTTGCATAAATGTTATATAAGTCATACCAAGGATCATCTTCGGCAGGCGATGAATACTGATGTTTTATTGGTTTTGTGGTATCTCGGCGAAAAGCTTGCGCTTTACATACTTCTCTTTCTATTTTATATCCATAAGATTCTAACTTTGATACAATAAAATCATCCGCTTCATAAAGACTATTTTTTTCGTGTCCGGGTGCAGTATAGTTTATTTTTCTGTATTTAATAGGCTCTTTTGATAGGTAAAATAGATTTTTTGTTAATTCCTCCTTATTGATGTGTTGTATTAAGTCTGGTATAGGATCGATTTTCATGTTTTCCCCCATTTTTTTGATATTTTATTGTCTCAAATAGCAATATAGAATAACACTTGATAAATACAAAATCAAGATCAAGTTGCATATTAAGATTTTTATTGATTCATTAACAAACATTTCTTGATATGATATATTGATAGTGTTATAATATCAAATAAAATTTAATAAATATATTTAGAAAGGGGAAATACATGAATTTATCGAGCCAAGAGGCATTAAAAAGGCTCCTTGATGGAAACAATCGTTATACTTCACAAAAGTCAACTCACCCAAATCAAACACTAGAAAGAAGAACAGAGATTACAAAAGGTCAAAATCCCTTTGCCATAATATTATGTTGTTCAGATTCTCGTGTTCCACCTGAAATAATTTTCGATCAAGGACTAGGTGATATTTTTGTCATAAGAGTTGCAGGAAATGTTCTTGATACAACTGTTTTGGCAAGTGCGGAATATGCAGTTGAGCATCTGGGCGTTCCGCTTCTTTTGGTTTTGGGGCACAGTAAGTGCGGTGCGGTAAGTTCTGCTGTTAGCAATCATACACATACAGGAAACATAGGGACTTTACTTAATTTTATTGCTCCTGCAGTTGAAAAAGCAAGAAATATGACTGGTGATCTCATTGAAAATGCGGTTATAGCCAATATAGAGATAGTATTAGAAAAACTAAAAAAAGAAAGTCCTATAATATCCGAATTTATTGAATCTGGCAAACTAGAGATTATAGGGGCATACTACGATTTTGAAAGCGGTAATGTTGATATTCTAAAAATTAACTGACAATATATATTATTCTGCCTAACGGAGAAACAACAAAATGATTATCAATACTCATGCACATATAGGCGTTTCAAGCGTATTCAATCATACATTTACAGAAGATGAGCTAATCAACGGTATGGATAAATATGGCGTTGATATTAGCATTGTTCAGCCATTAATAGGGCCTCATAGCTATCAAAAATATCATGACGATATATATGAAGCATCTGTTCGACATAAAGGGCGTATTTTTGGCATGATGGCTTTCTCGCCTCATATTGACCGTGATGAGTATTTTAGAGAGGTTGAAAGATGCGTAAGAGAACTTGGTTTTGTCGGTTTAAAGCTTCATCCTTTGGAGATGGCGGTTGATCCATTATCCCCAAATGGTCGTATAGCTTTTGAGTCTGCAACAGCTTTTGATATTCCGCTTATGGTTCATACAGGCATGGGAGTTCCATTTGCAAGCCCAACAAGGCTGATTACACGTGCAAGGGAATTTTCCCATCTGCCGATAATTATGGCACACGCTGGATTCATAATATATACTCAAGATGCTATGATTTCAGCAGAGATATGCAATAATCTATATTTCGAGCCTTCATGGTGTAGTGGGCAACTGATTGGTAATATGATTAAAAAATTCGGTGCAGACAGGGTTATGATGGGTTCTGATTGGATTTCTAATTATCCTGTCGAAAAACTAAAGATAGACCTTCTTGAATTAAGCAATGAAGATAATAATAAGGTATTATGTGAAACCGCTAAGAGAATTTTTAAATTAGGTGAGAGGATTTAGTCTATGGAGAATAAGACAAAAGCAAAATTAAAGCGTGGGGAAATAGCGCTTGGGCATTTTGTGCTTGAATTTGCTACACCCGGAATTGGACACATGATCGCAAACGCTGGATGTGACTTCGCCATTTTTGATATGGAACATACAAGCTTTTCCCAAGAACAGATGCGCCAAGCGATATTATCTGCAAAATCTGCAGGTATTACGCCTATTGTAAGGGCTTCTGATACGGAATATTTCCTTATTTCACGTCCACTTGACGCAGGCGCAGAAGGGATTATGGTTCCAAGAGTCGAAACAAAAGAACAGACAGAAAAGATCGTAGAATCAATTAAATATCCGCCTTTGGGTGTTCGAGGTTCTGCTTTTGGAATAGCACATGATAATTATAAAGGCGGAGATATTGGCGTTGCAACAAGAAAAGCCAATGAAGAAACTCTTATAATCGTTCAGACCGAGACTGCTAAGTCAGTTGAGAATGTCAATCAAATACTGTCTGTCAAAGGTATTGATGTGGCATGGATCGGTCAGGCGGATATGACTGTATCACTGGGTATTCCGGGACAATATGATCATCCCAAGTTTCTCAAAGCCCTTGATACGATAATTAATGCATGTGCAAAATATAACGTTGCCCCCGGCTTTATTCCTATCACATTGCAGGAAACAAAAATGATGATCGATAAAGGGATAAAGTGTATTGCCTATACTGCTGACGTTTTCCTATATTCACATTTTCTCAAGGATGGCATATCACAAATAAAGGAATATATAGGAGAAAAACCTGAGCAAATTGGGCAAAAAAAGGACGATAAATCAGATGCAGAGGGGAAAACTCGTGTCATTGATCTTGGTGGTGGAAGAAAATATAAATTGACTTGGTAAAATAATGGTTAAGACTTTGTAATTAAGCTCTAATATCTTCGTAATTGTTAAAAAATATTATTTGCCTAATATTTAGTTTTGAATTGGAGGGGCTATAATGAAAAGAAAGAAGCAGTTCTTATATACCACAATATATATTGCCCTTATGCTTATCACGCTAATATATAGCAATAGCGTTCTAGCACAAGCCAGCAAACCAAAGTTATCATATATAACATCAGAAGATTTTATAAAACCAATCTGGCATCCAAAGGACGTTATTATAAATGCTGGAGATATAGGAAGATATAAATTTACAATGGATAAAGATGCGGTCAAATTTCCAGAGAACGTAAAGATAAGACCAGAACTGATAAAACTTTTAAATGATCTGCAAAAAGAATTTAATACCTCAATGATCATTATGTCTGGTTATCGCACCCAAGAGCAAGACACATACCTCTGGGCAAGCTGGCTTTCTAATAATATTAATTACATAGATTTATTGAATGAAAAGAAACTTGGCAGTTGGGAAGAATGGGTTAATGCAAGCCAAAAATATGCAAAAATATATCCAATATGCACTAAGCATCAAAACGGCGATGCTGTTGATTTTTATTGGAAAGGGCTTGATTTTAAGACGGAAAAAAAGCGCGATCTAATGATTGAATTAATAAATGAAATCTCAGGAACTCGTCAATATAGCGATGACGATAGAGCAATGTTTGGTATACCAAAAGATGATAACAATCTTCTCAAAGTTGTTGCATATATGCCCGGTGAGTGTATAAGTGTCTTGAATCCAGATGGGGTTTGTTATTTTCATGTTGAATATCAACCAAGCAAGTTTCCAACCAAACCAAATATAGATCAAATAGGCAAAAAAATGTCTGAGCAAGAGGAACTTGAGCTTTTCTATAAGAGCGGTGAGAACGTATATATAGAATATGACGATTTTTTATATCTCGCAAGAATTGTAAATGATTCTTCCATTAAGGATTTGAGTGTTAAGGCTTTTATACATTGTGAGCAAGTTCGCAACAAATTGGGTAATGAGATTCCAAAAAATCTTATACATACTAGAAGGCATAAACCAGACAATGGGTGGGGAACAGAAAAAGTCATGCTTGAATATCAGCAAGGCAATGAATGGATACCAGCAATGGACGTAATTGAATATGAGGATTACTATCTAGTCACTGATGAATCACAAGGGCAAATTAAAATATTCCTGAAAGATGTTAGGTTCCCTATCGCTAAGATTCATTAAAGAAAATGCTTTATCAATAAATATTCAGGAGGTTTATAACTATGAAATTATCAAAATGCTTTCTTGTATTATTAATGGTGTTTTTTCTTATATTCACTATAGATTTTGTATCTGCTCAGACACAGCGAGTCCCAACGATTCATGCTTTATTGCTAATTGCTGATGCAGATCCTAGTATTGGAAGGGCTGTTGATGTCGATAAACAGAGAATAGAGGGTATGCTTAAAGTAGCAGAAGGGATTTGTAAGGTAAAAACAACAACATTTTTAAGCTCAAGAAATGAATTTAAGAGTGAACCTATCCTCCAATGGCTAAAAAACCTGAAACCAGATCCAAATGATACACTTTTTGTATATTATAGCGGTCATGGCGGAATGAATAGCAAAAAAGAGACATTCTTTTATTTACAGGATGGCTTCTTTTTCCGATCAAAGATGGTAAGTGCAATGGAGGCGGCCAAAGCTTGCAAACTAAAAATACTTATTTCTGATTGTTGTAGTGACGGACCTGAGTCGGAAGTCCCTACATATAGAGCAGTTATCAGCAAAAAAGCATTGCAAAATTTATTTTTGGAACATGAGGGATTTTTGCATATAACTGCGGCAAGTGAAGGCGAATATAGCTGGTGTAGTCCTCGTTATGGTGGATGGTTTACAAGAGCAATGGTAGATGCTTTTGATGATACATCGGACACTGATGTCGATGGGTTTGTTTCATGGGAAGAAGTTTTTGTGATAACCAAAGATGCTGTTCAAAAGAAATTCAGACAGACCTATGGCTTTTTTTCGGCAGATCAAAAGAAGGATATGTCAAATAGAGGAATAAACAGCCAAACCCCTAAATGTTATTCAATGGCAAAAAAGTCATCAAGTATAAATATACAGACTGTCTCACAAGACGCAACAAAAATCGCTGAATCAAACCAAGAAACAACTAAAGTTTCTGATACATCAAAAATTAAAAGCAATTTGTGGACATTGAGTAATCCGAGTTCTTCCTTTACAATTACAATTGAGCCAGACAAACCAGCGTATAATATCGGTGAAAATGCGACTTTTCGCATTAAAACAACAGAAAATTGCTATATAATTGTTATAAACTGGAATTCACAGGGAGAGCCTATACAATTATATCCGAATAAATATGAATCTGGAAACTTTGCAGTTAAGGGCAAGGAATATATATTACCATCCAGCAACCCAAAGTATGATTTTCGTGTCTCTGGCTCAAAAGGTGAAGAAAGAATAAAATTGATAGCCCTGATAAACCGAAATGATAATCAGACATTACGCAGTCTTATACCGCTTGATGATGGTTCTGGTAGCACATTTTCAAGATTAACTGTTGTTCCAAGAAAAGATTTAAGTGGAAACGAATTAGAAGCAAAAATTGTTGGGGCTATTAAGATGCTGAAATCATCAGACTGGGCGACAGCAAATTGTATAATACAAGTAAAATAAAGGGGTTATTCCTTATGATATTCGCAAATTGGAAAAAGCATATTATTATTATATTTGCTTTAATAATTATCTCTATAATGAATTTACCAACACAGGCTCAGACTGTCTATACATTGGTTATACTCATGGACAATGATGTAAATATTGCGCCAAGTGTTGAAAAAGATTTTGATACAGTAAAATCTTCTTTGGCTATTCTTGAAGATGAAAATCTATGCAATTTAGAGATGACTATTATGCGAGGGTCAGAAGTAAAAATAAAGTCGTCTGATGTTTTTGACTGGCTGAAAGATGTTTATCCCCATGATGATGATACTGTAATGATTTATTATAGTGGTCATGGGTTTATTGATGAGCAAAATAGGCATTACCTAAGTTTTGCAGAAGGTGATGTTTTGCCTAGAACTATGATAATTGAGGAGCTTAAGAAGGTAGATTGTAGGCTAAAGATGTTAGTTACAGATTCCTGTAGCAATCTGGTTAGCCTTCCAATGCCAATTACCGCAACACCAAGATCACTCGGAGAAAAAAGTGATAAAGAATATTATAAAAACCTTTTTATTCAGCATAGAGGAATTTTGGATATTACAGCCGCTTCGGAGGGTGAGTATGCTTGGGGCAGTAGTTCAAAAGGTGGATATTTTACAGCATCGCTTTTTGCATCATTCAAAGGTGATGGCGCAAACTTTCGTAGATGGTCAGATGTAATAGAAGATGCGAAAAATGGAACTATCCGCCTATTTAATGAAACTATCTTTTCTGATACGGACAAAAGAAGACTGCAAGCAAAAAAGATAAGCGGTCAAAATCCAAAAGCATATTCCCTGCCAGAAGCTATAGGTAATATTACCCCACAAAAGCCCATTGCAATAAATATCCAGCCACATGAATTACACAGACAAAATTCTGATGATGATATGCCGATGGTTTTAATCCCTGCTGGTGAATTCGAGATGGGGACGGACGCCTCTGAAATTCCACAACTGGCAAACTGGGCAAAGGGATATGATCAAACCGCACAAACAAGCTGGTTTCAGGACGAAAAACCACAACATAGAGTATATCTTGATGCCTATTATATAGACGTATATGAAGTAACAAACGAGATGTATGCGAAATTTATGCAGGCAACGGGATATAAACCACCAAAGTATTGGAATGATGAGAAATATAATGATCCTAAACAACCGGTTGTTGGGGTCACTTGGGCAGACGCAAAAGCATATTGCGATTGGGCAGGAAAACGTTTACCAACAGAGGCTGAATGGGAAAAGGCGGCACGAGGGGGTCTCATCAACAAAAAATTCCCTTGGGGTGATGAGGCTTCACATGATTACGCAAACTATGCTGGGACTGTTGGAAATGATGTTTGGGCGGGTCCTGCACCTGTCGGGAAATTTGCACCAAACGGATATGGTCTTTATGATATGGCAGGCAATGTTTTTGAATGGTGCGCAGATTGGTATGATAAAAATTATTATGAAAACTCACCCAAAAGTAATCCAAAAGGACCTACTACAGGGAAAACTCATGTTGTTCGTGGAGGTAGTTTTGGATACACCGCTAATTTTTTGAGAGCTGCTGATCGATTCGGTAGTTATTTTGCTAATACAGCATATCCCTATGTTGGCTTCCGATGTGTTAAATGATGATTATTTATAATATGTGAATCGTTATGCAATAACAAAATACTGTTTGTTGCTTTATGCTACAAGCAATTGATTGTTGTTTTTTCAAAATCTACTTGCATTTACACACGCATATTACCGCTTTAATGTTGCATTTTGTCCAATTTTATAGCCATCCGTCCTTTGTCTTCTAAATACCACATAATAAGGCTTTAAGATTTATTTTAAACTTGGCACGATTCTAGCATATATTTGCGATATACGGGGGAACATTCGGCAAGGACAGTGGAGGAATGGCAAGATGGATAATCAAGACAAATTAATTGATGCTCTTGACCGCATAAAATCAACAATTGTTGAGGTTCAGGAGAAGTTTTCAGAGGCAGCAGAAATGTTTAATCGTCGAAAGGCTTATGACTTGACGCAATTACCAAATTGCCAGCATGTTACGGAATACATCAAATATAGAAAACAGAATAATGATAATAAAGATGATAAACAAATCAGCCAATATGATAGACTCATAATGGAAGGTGATTATATAAAAGATTTTGTTACAAATTGTCAGGCAAGATTCTTATATGCGCTAAAGGTCATAAACGAGAAGAAAGTAGTCGCTAAAAGTGAAGAAGAGGCAAAAAAGGCTCAACAAGAATTAAACGATGCGACATTGGATATTATGGAATATAACGAATTGATAAGACGCATATATGAAGTATTAGGAATAAATCGGTGAAAGGGATAGAGCTTCTAATTTTGGGGTAGATCGCAGACGGCGATATTTTTCTTAATATACGCCGTTTGCGATTTAATTATTTATAGGAGAATCGAGCCTAATATTTATATGTGATACAGATATTTGAAGCTAGATTTACACTATCTTTATTTGCTCCACTAATAAAATATGGACCACGATAGAAAAGGTCTCTTGCCAAAATCAAGTCTAGGATAAACCCACCATACATAACCCTAATTCCAGAATTATAATAGTATCTAATATCCATAGAGCTAGTGCCATTGCTTGTTGAGGCTAATTCAACATTTGCACCACCACGAACAACAAGCCATTTTGTTACAGGGATTTCCGCGCCAGCAACAACCTTTGGGGCAATAGTTGTTGTTGTAGTTTCTGCTTTTCCTTTTGGTGTCTTTGTAACGCTGTTATAAGCGATAACTGCGCCTACTATCACCATCTTTTTGTCATACATTGCTCTAACACCAACACCAGCATCTCCACCTAAACTTGAAACTTCAACAGTATCTTTGTCAGTTGGATCAGCACCAAGTTTTACATTAAGCACAGGAACAAGGGTGTATTTTGCTCCCATTGGCTTGTTGAATCTTGCATCAAAGGTTATGCCGTTACCAGAACCTTCAACAACCTTTCCGCTAGCTTCATCTTTGAAACTCTGGATACCAGCATTAAGACCCAAATCTATATCACCACCACAGGGAGTGGGTATTGTAACACCAAGATAGATGTCAGAGGAATTTGCGCTTGTTGAAATATTTTCAGCACCGCTACTATCCATCGCTAATGCAACTCTTGCAGCAATGCTTGTTTTCCCCATCTTCATCCCCCAAAATAAATCTGGGAATGTCCTTACCTGAAGACCTGCAAGCCTGTCATTACTGCCTTCATAAGCCTTTAATGCGCTAGAAAGCTTTGTTGTTCCAGCAGAAGGAAGATTGAAATGGAACGCACCAAGCATATTAGGTTTTACATTCATAAGGATACCAGCAGAAATATCATTGTTGCCAAATTCTGCACGTGGTATCAACCAAACAGCATCTCCAAACATCAAGACACGTGCAGGATATGGCGTGTAGTTCGTTGTATCAATAATAAATCTATGCTCATTACCCAAAGCATTCCATCGTGCAGATGCACCAAATGCAGTAGTCGCAACTGCCATACAAAGAACTATCAAACCCAACACCAAGATTCTTTTCATTAATGTTCTCCTTTCATTCAACCACTTTATTAAAGATTACTCTAATCAATAGAGAAGAGCCTTGCACAAAGAATCTTATCCTTGCCCTCGCAAGCAAATCTCTCTCCAATTAATGCGTATAATATACAACTATGACATGATATTGTCAATCAAAAAATTATGTAGGCGTAGGGTTTTAAGACATTTGCATAATCTTGGCATGTTTTTTTACTTATAATAAAATTTTGTGGCAGAAATACAATATGGTATTTTGGTTGGATTGGTGATTTGATATAAATGCAAACAGCCTTGCTGGGAAACTCGGCTGTTTGTATAGATAAGATTATTTATCAGAACGCATAAGTTACGCAGATATGAGTCGCCCATACTCCAGAAGCACCCGAAAGGATATAGGGTCCTCTATGCAGGACGTTGCGTGCCAATAGGAAATCAATGATTGCACCGCTATAAATGGTTCTCAAACCCATATTATAGTTGAAATCCATATTATTAGACTTCTTCGATACTACAACATCCGTAATTTCATTGGCTTTCCCCGGCAAGTAGTTCATCACTTTTTCTTGAGAAGCTATTTCATCATTGACTGTATAGAATTTTAGGTTTGCCCCTCCACGCACAATAAGCCATTTACATACAGGAAATTCACAACCAGCAACAAGCGTTGTGCTGAGAGTTGCGTCTGTTGTTTCAAGAACTTCCTTCTTTGTCTTTGTAACTTTGCCGTCTTCTGATGTATTCACTATTGTAATAGTTGGTGCGGATGTTGTAGCATTGTATCCGCCTAGTATTCCCACAAGTGCTAGCCCCTTTTCTTTTATGACCTTGCGGACACCGACACCAAGATCGCCTTTCATATATGAAACTGCATTAACGTTTGGTGCGGACTTTTCGTCATATACAGCGGAGGGATTTGAGCCTGTTCCAAAACTAAGCACTGGGACAATAGTATATATGCCCATTTTATTGCTTAGGCGTGCATTAAAGGCAACGTCCATTCCGCCTTCGCTTTCTATCTTTAATCCGCTATTTGGATCATCATCAGAGAAGCTTTGCAAGCCGATCCCCAATCCAAGATCAAGATCGCCTGCGGGAGTTTCATACATAGTTGCACCGACAAGAAAATCAAGCGACATTGCGCTAGTTACCATCTCTTCGGATGGCTTTATTAATTCAGAAATGACTACGCCACTTTCATCAAGCATCGGAGTAGAGACAGGCGTTGCAGAATCAGATGCACTATCCATTGCAAGCGCAACCCTTGCGCCGATACTTATTTTGCCTGATTTCATCGCCCAGAAGAAGTCAGGAAATTCTCTTACATCAAGGCTGTTTAGTCTTCCTCTTTGGGTTTGCGATTGCAATATTGCTTTTGCAGAAAGCCATTCAGGAGAGCCGACATCTTTTCTAGCCATATCATATTGAGCATCTGATATTGCTTTTTCATCAGGAGCAAATCCCGCTAATGCCTTTCTTAAATTGCCTGTTCCAGCAGTATCAAGGTTATAGTGCAAAGCCATCGTCATATTTTTTACATTCCACAATGCACCAGCAACAAAACCGTTATCTGCAAAATAACGTGCATCATAAAATTCTTTTACGTCAGTTTTTGCGACAGGAATGACAAAAAGGGCATTTCCGAACATGGTAATGCGACCCGGATATAAGCTATAGTTGCTTGTATCAATGATGAAGCGATGTTCACCACCCATATCATTCCATCAGGTTGATGCGCCAAAGGCGACTGAACCCATAATCAATGTCATAAAGATAATCAAAGCCAGAATCTTCTTCATTTTCCCCTCCCTAACTAATTTTTAGTTTTAACTTCTCCCCATAAAGTAGCGATTTTGTCTTTTGAGTCAATAGATAGTGGTTTTTTTGGTGCGCGGAATGGATCGTATTCTTTTACTGAGTCAAGAACATCAGTATTACTAGAAGAATAACCCCCCAT
>Ga0067045_1001100_pt1 | contig 134373 bp, 99 predicted proteins | sample TerdegcTABiofilm_FD_59184 | JGI IMG/M metagenome (GOLD analysis project Ga0067045, IMG submission 59184) | Combined Assembly of (Gp0054472, Gp0054536) Wastewater bioreactor microbial communities from Singapore -Terephthalate degrading...
AGTCGCTTCAGCAGTGGGAATGGATCATTGTCAACGATGCTTCGACGGACCGGGAGGCGTTGGCGGTGCTGGCGGAGTATCGGCGGCGCGACCCGCGTATCCGGGTGATTGATCACGAGGCCAACCGGGGGCCGGGGGCGGCCCGCAATACCGGATACCGTGCGGCCCGCGCGGAATACGTCTTCCAGATGGACTCGGATGATCTGCTGGAACCGACGGCCATTGAGAAGATGGCCTGGTTCCTGGAGACGCACCCGAACGCCGCGATCGTGAACAGTTGGTCCGTGGCATTCGGGGCGCAGCAGTATCTGTGGCCGATCGGCTTCGAGCGGGGGGATGAGTTGCTCACGGCGAATCTGGCGGTGGGACGGGCGCTAGTTCGCAAGAGCGCGCATCAGAAGGCGGGCGGCTTTGACGAGAGCATCCGGGGCGGGATGGAGGATTGGGATTTCTGGCTGCGGTGTGCCGACCAGGGTTTGTGGGGCGTGACGATCCCCGAGTACCTGGAATGGTACCGGCGCCGGGCCGATCACTCGGACCGGTGGAAAGACTGGGATGGTGCCAATGCCCAGCGGCGTTTCGAGCAGCGTCTGCGGCAGAAGTATCCGCGCCTTTACGAGCAGGGCGTGCCGCGCGTGGAGCCACGCTGGCCGCGTCCGCTGACGCCAGTCCGCGCCGACCTGCCCTTCCACAACCGACTGGTCAAACGTGCCCCGCGGTTGCTGCTCATCGTCCCGTGGATGACGATGGGCGGCGCGGACAAGTTCAATCTGGATTTGCTGGATCAACTTACGCGTCGGGGCTGGGAAGCGACGATCGCGGCGATGCTCCCGTCCGACCACCCTTGGATGCCGGAGTTCGCGCGTTATACACCGGACATCTTTGCGCTGGCCAATTTCCTGCCCGTATGCGAGCATCCGGCGTTTCTGCGTTATCTGATCGAGTCACGGCAACCGGACGTCGTGCTGATCTCCAACAGCGAGTTCGGCTACCGGGTGCTGCCGTTCCTGCGTGCCCACTGCCCGGGGCCGGCCTGGGTGGACTTCTGCCACAGCGAGCAGCCGCTGTGGAAAGAGGGCGGCTACCCGCGGTATGCGATCGCCAACCAGGACTTTCTGGATCTCAACCTCGTCGCGTCGCGGCATCTGAAGGACTGGATGGTGGCGCGGGGGGCGGATGCGGAACAGATCGAGGTTGTATACATCAACGTGGATCCGGATCACTGGGCGCCGCAGTCGGCGGTCCGCGAACGTGTGCGCGGCGAGTTGGGGGTTTCTGCGGAGCTGCCCGTCATCCTGTTCGTCGGGCGTCTGCACCCGGAGAAGCAGCCGCGCGTTTTGGTGCAGACGCTGCTGGAACTGAAGCGGCGTGGTTGCGCGTTCCGCGCGCTGCTGGCCGGCGACGGGCCGGACCGCCCGTGGGTGGAGCAGTTTTTGCGTTCCCACGCGCTGGAGGCGGAGGTAACACTGCTGGGGGCGGTACCGCCGGCGCGCATCCGCGAGTACTACTGGGCCAGCGACCTCTTGTTCTTGCCGTCGCAATGCGAGGGCATCGCCTTGACGATGTACGAAGCGCTGGCGGCCGGTTTGCCGGTCGTAGGGGCGGATGTCGGTGGGCAGCGGGAGCTGGGCACTCCGGACTGCACCATTCTCCTGCCGCGCAGCGACGAAGCGACCGAGATCCAACAGTATGCGAAGGAGCTGGAGGGCTTGCTGCGCGATCCAGCTCGGCGGGCGGCGATGGGGCAGGCGGGACGTGCCCGCATCTGCGCTCAGTTTTCGCTGGACCGAATGGGGGAGCGCATGGCCGCGATGCTCGCTCTTGCGCGGCAGCGCAAGCAGACAGCTCCCAAGCCCGCTGTCTCGCGCCGTTTCGCGCAGGAAGCCGCGGTACAGGCCGTCGAGTTGGCCCGCCTCGAATGCCTGGCGGACGAGCTGTGGGTGCAGCGGAACGCGGTGCAGCGACAGGCCGCCGTAGCGGCACAGACCGGACAGTCCGTGGCCGAGCTGATACGCCAGATGCTCCCGGAGGTCGCGCGCGAGGAGGTGAATTACATCGAGAGCTCGCGCGCCTGGCGGCTGGTCCAACGTGTGAAGCGCTTCCCGATATATCGTTGGCTGGCGGACGCGCGATTCGGCCCCGGCTGGGATCGGGAGGACCCATACGAAGATCCGCGCGAGCGGCTGCTGCGCATTGTCAACAGCCGTTCGTACCGCACGATCCAGGCTTTGAAGCGGACCACCCTTTACCGCTGGTATGCCCGCCACAAGTACGGTCCGGAATATCGCCGGGCGCTCTTCGGCGACAACTCGCGCTGACGCTGGCCAGTGGGACGCGCGGCAGGTGGCGGCTGCACTCCGGGGCGTTACTTGTGTCCGCGGGCGCGTAGTGTGCCCGTCCAGAAGAATGGACGATCGGCGTCGATACGCAACCCTTCCACCACGACCGGATCGTTCGGCTGCGTCTGCTCCAGCACCAGTCCGACGTCCCTGAGGTTCATGACAGGGGTACGATGCAGTCGCAGGATCAGGTCGGACGGGATGATTCCTGCACGGTCTGCCGAACTGCCGCGCAGGACACGCTCGACCATAAGGCCAGCGGACTCGGGAAGGTCGTAGCGGCGGCGCAGGTCCGCGGAAATCTCGACCAGCTCCAGGCCCAGCAGCTCCCGCGCCAGCTTCGCTCCGTCCGGCAAAGGAATCGACTCCAGCTTCACCGTCACGCTCAAGACTTTGTCGCCGCGCCGGACCTTCACGTCGCACCGGCGTATCCGGCGGCTGGCTCAGCAGGTGAGCGTGATAATCAATGCCGTCGCGCAGACGCTGACCGTTGAATTCGAGAATGCGATCGCCCTTGCGGAGGCCGGCCTTTTCCGCCGGAGACTCCTCACGGACCTCCAGCACCTCCGCCTCCTGTCCGCTGACCCGCAGTCCGAAGCGGACCCGCTGTCGGCGCTCGATGTCGAGCAGCGCCGGCAGCAGTTCCCAGAGTCGCTCGACGGGGATGGCGAAACCGATGTTCTGCGCGTCGCCGCGGATGGCGGTGTTGATGCCGATCAGCTCGCCATTTACGTTCAGGAGCGGCCCGCCGGAGTTGCCGGGGTTGATCGGCGCGTCGGTCTGGATGAGCCCGCGATACGTGACGCGATCGCTGAACTCCAGGTCGCGGTTCAGGGCACTGACGATTCCGGCGGTCACGGTGTGCTGGAGCCCGAGGGGGTTGCCGATCGCAATCACCGTTTCCCCGACCAGCACGTCGCCGCCGCGGGCCAGTTTCTGATACGGAACCGGTTCGGTCGTCGTTACCTTGAGCACTGCGAGGTCGTGTTCCGGGTCCACCGCGACTACGTCCGCCGGTATCGTGCGCTTGTCCGCGAACGTCACCCGCACGTCGGACGCCTGTGACACCACGTGCGCGTTCGTCACGATGTATCCGCTCTCGTGTACGACCACCCCTGAGCCCACGCTGTGCACGCGTCGGTTTGTGATCGCGGGCCGTCCGAAGTCGAAGATATCGTCCCACAGCCAGCCCTGGCCGAGCGCCCGCATCCGCACCACCCGCGTGGTGCTGATGTTCACGACGGCGTCACGACAGCGCTCGAAGACTTCCACCACTGGCGTCCGCCGCCCATCCTGCTTTGTCGGGGGTGCCCCCGCCAGGGCGGACAGGGCCCCCAGAGCTCCGATCACGCTCCACAACCCGCGGTTCCGCATCGCGTCACCTCTGACGGTCGCCTCGTCGTCACTTGCCCAGACGCCGGATTCTACCTCCCGCCGGTCGAAAAAACGTGTTCCGCGGCACTCCGCAGCCTGCCTGCGGCGTCCTCGCCGACGGCCTTGGCTCGGTACAATGGTCGCGTGTCGTCACCCTCCGCGCCTTCGACAGTCCGAGTGGCCTGCGATGCCATGTGTGGCGGACTGGCCCGCTGGCTTCGTCTGCTCGGGGTGGATGCGACGTACACCCCCGGGATAGATGACCGGGCGCTCGTGGAGCATGCGCTGGCCGAGGGGCGCATCCTGGTCTCATCCGACGGCAAGCTTTTTGAGCGCCGGGTGTTGGCCAACGGGCGTTTGCGCGGCGTGCGCGTGCCAGTCGGGCTCAAACTGCTGGATCAGGTCCGTTTCGTCGTGCGAGAACTCCACCTGGCGCCGGGCTTTCCGCGCTGCACGCTGTGCAATGGCGAACTGAGGAGTGTCAGCCGCGCCGAGGTTGCCGACGTCGTACCGGCCCGCAGCCTGATCTGGATGGAGACGTTCTACCGCTGCTCGGCGTGCGGGCACGTCTTTTGGGAGGGAACGCACTGGCGCCGGATCGGTGCTTTGCGGGAGCTTCTCGGTGCTGCGTCGGATTCGGTGCTCCCGGGTGACGAGACCGCCGACCCTGTCGAGCCCAACATTGACGGTGGCTCGGTAAAGCCGTAAGAAGTACCACAGAATGTGGGGTGCGAGGATGGAACCGGATACAATATATTGCGGTGACGCCGTCCAAATCCTCGATTCGTGGCCGGCCGGCTGCGTGCATCTGGTTTTCGCTGACCCCCCGTTCAACATCGGCTACGTCTACGACAGCTATCGCGACGACGTGCCTGACGAACAGTACGTCGAGTGGACGCGCCGCTGGATGGCGGCCTGCCAGCGGGTGCTCAGACCGGACGGTTCGTTCTACATCGCCATCGGTGACGAATTCGCCGCGGACGTCCGCATTCTGGGGCGGGAGCTGGGTCTGCACCTGCGGAACTGGATCATTTGGCATTACACGTTTGGGCAGAACGCGCAAACCAAGTTCTGTCGGGCCCACACGCACATTTTCTACTTCACACGCCATCAACGGAATTTCACGTTCAACGACCATCTGCTGCGATTTCCGAGCGCACGCCACACCGAGTATCAGGACCTGCGGGCCGACCCGCGCGGCCGGTTGCCGGACGACGTCTGGGACGAGTTTCCCAGGGTCTGCGGAACGTTCCGGGAGCGTGCCGGCTTCCACGGGTGCCAGATGCCCGAAGCTCTGCTGATGCGGATCGTGCTGGCCAGCAGCAATCCCGGCGATATTGTGTTGGACCCGTTCCTCGGCAGTGGCACGACGGCCGTGGCAGCCAAACGACTGGGCCGGCGGTACGTGGGCGTCGACATCTCGCAAACGTACGTCGAACGCGCGCGCCAGCGCTTGGCGCTCACGCCGGTTGAGAGCGCTGCTCGACCCGTGCAGGATCGGTGGCCCGGGCTGCATGTGGACTTCTTGCTCCAGCTTTACCGCGAGACGGGCGTGGCATTGCACAATCTGCTGCCGAATGAGGTGGCGCTTCGCGTGATCGCGACGGCGTTAAGTGCGCGTGCCGGGTACCCCTATAGCGTGACGGACGTCCGGCGACAGCTTGAGCGGCTGGCCGAAACATCGTCTCTTCCGAAGCTGCCCAATGACAAACCTTTCACACCCCGCAACCACGTGACCAGCACGGGGAAGCGGTACCAGCGGATCATTCTGCGGTGGAGACCACGGCGAAAGAAGTCCGCTGCGACGGCCCGGAACCGACGTCAGACCGGGTAGCCGGCATGGGACAACGACCGGGCATTGGGAGATCCGGCGGCGCGAATTGTGGTCCGCCCTATGGTCGGCCTCCGGGACCGCCGAGATAATGGGCCTGCGCTGGAGAATGCGCGTATGCCGGACACAGACAACGAGATCGGACTGCCGCCCGCGCGCGGCAGCCGCATGGTTGTTCTCGCGATGGGCACCGTGGCCGTGCTCCTGGCCCTGACGGCGCTGGTGGCTGCGGTGGCAGGTTTCTTCTGGCTCGGCGAGACCGGCCCGCCGACGAATGTGTTCGTACCCGTGGCGGCGGGGCTGGTTATGACATTGCTGAGCGCGTGGGCCGGATCGCTGTTTCTGGCGGGAGGGGCGTTGATCCTGTCGCGGCTGGACGAGCTGTTGGACCTGTCGCGCAGCTCCAGTCGCGGTTTCGGCGGCGGTTCTGGCGGCTGGACGGGCGGCGGGGCCACCGGCGAAATGTCGTTGCTAGAGCAAATTCTTCAGAACACGCGCGACTTGCGCGACATCGCCCTGCTCAGCGAACACGAGCGCACCTTGCGTGTGCAGGCGGAGCGCGCCGCGCTGCTGGAACAGTTGGAACACGAGGTGCCGGCCCTCTTGCGCGAGCACGAGTGGCAGGAGGCCCGCCGGCGGGTGGAGCAGGCGCGTTTACGCTTTCCATCTTTTTCCGCTTGGGATGTGCTGGCCGATCAGGTCGAAGAGGCCCGGGCCAAGTTCGAGCAGCATGAGGTCGAGACGGCGACGCGCGAAATCAACGACCTGGCGACCCTGGGCGCCTGGGACCGGGCGGCCGCCGTCGCGTACGACTTGCAGCGGCGCCATCCGCGGTCTGAGCAGGTTGCGGCCCTGGTCCGACGCGTGGAAGCAGGTTTGAACAAGGCCGGGGCGGAGGAGCGGGCCCGGTTGATGGCCCGGGCGCAGGAGGCGACCAACCGCCGCGACTGGAACGAAGCCCTGCAACTGGTGGAACAGATCATCGCGCGGTTTCCGACCTCCGCCGAGGCACACGATCTGCGGCTGCAATTGCCGACCTTGCGAATGAACGCGGAGATCCAGACGCGTCAGCGGCTGGAGGCCGAAATCCGCGAGTACGTGCGTCAGGAGCGGTTTGACGACGCCCTGCGGGTGGCGCGCGAGGTGATGACGCGCTACCCGGGTTCGCCGCAGGCAGCCGCGCTGCGCGAGCAGCTTCCGCGGCTGGAGCAGCGGGCGGCCCAGGCGCGGCGCAGGACGGCGTCGGGCGCGCGACGCTCCTGATCCGCGGCGCTGGCTGGCCGCGGTCGGCGTCGCAGAGACTCGCGCGTCACTCTTGGGGCATCGGCACGATGTGCAGCCACCCGTAGCGATCCGGCACATCGCCGACCTGGATGCCCCGCAGCGTGTCGTAGAGCTTCGTGGTCAGCGGGCCGGCACGTCCATCCTTCGAATAGACCACCTTGCGGTCCCGATAGGTGATCGAGCCCACGGGCGTGATGACGGCGGCCGTTCCGCAGCAGCCGGCCTCCACGAAGTCGAAGATTTCCTCCACGTGCACATGTCGCCGCTGCGGTCGCAGCCCCATATCTTCGGCGAGCTGGATGAGCGACTTATTGGTGATGGACGGGAGGATCGAAGGGCTGTCGGGCGTGACATATTGGCCGTCGGCCGTAATGCCGAAGAAGTTGGCCGGTCCGGATTCGTCGATGTATTTCTTCTCCTTGGCGTCCAGGTAGAGGACTTCGGTGTAGCCCTTCTCGCGGGCCGCCATGGAAGCCCGGATTCCGGCGGCGTAGTTGCCGCCGACCTTGACGTCGCCGACGCCCAGCGGCGCGGCTCGGTCCACGTTCTCCTCGACGATCAGGTCCACGGGCTTGAACCCCGTCTTGAAATATGGCCCGACCGGCGTGACAAACACAATGAACATGTACTCCGACGCCGGGCGCACACCCACCTGCGGCCCCGTTCCGATGACCAGCGGACGAATGTACAGGCTGGCGCCCGATCCGTACGGCGGGACGAATCGGCGGTTGGCGTTGATCACGCGCTCTACGGCGTCGATGAACATGGCCTCCGGCACCGGCTGCATCAGTATTTTCTTGCACGACCGTACAAGGCGCTTGGCGTTCTCGTCGACGCGGAATACCGCGACCTCGCCGGTGCGCGTTTCAAACGCCTTGAGTCCCTCGAAGCATTCTTGTCCGTAGTGCAAGCACGTGGCTGCGATGTGGATCGGGATGGTCTCATCGGAGGTCAGGACTCCGTCGTCCCATGCACCGTCTTTCCACGTGTAGCGGATGTTGAAATCGGTCTTCTGGTACCCGAAGGGCAGATTGGCCCAGTCGAGATCGGCCTTCACGACCTTCCGCGGTGCGACATTCGGACGATGACCCGGAACGACGCTCATGATGAGTCTCCCAGAAACTGACAGCTCATCCCCCGCCGGGGCAACTTCGCGCCCCCGTCCGGACCCACGCGCTGAAAACGCCCATGTTCCACCGGCAGCCTCCCCGGGCGCGCCCCGCACTGTGATGCCCCACTGCCGGCATACTTTCAGAATAGACAGTCGTCGCACCCAAAGCAAGCGGAGACGCGCGCGGCGCCACGCTTTCTGTCCCCGTCCCGGGTCGGCGATACAATTACCGCGTGGTCCCCGACGAGAACGCGACGCCGCGACTGCACCTGCTCGGCTCCGACCAGGCCGGACTGCGCGCCTGGCTGGCGGCGGCCGGCCAGCCCGGATACCGCGCCGACCAGTTGCTCCAATGGATCTACGCGAAGCGGGTCGAATCGTTCGACGAAATGACCAATTTACCCCGCACTTTGCGCGCGTGGCTTGCCGAACGCGCCGATATCGGTCGTGCCCGGCGGGAGGCTACCACGCTCAGCCAAGACGGGACGCGCAAGCTGCTGCTCCGCTGGCCCGACGGAGCCGCCGTCGAGACCGTCTGGATTCCTCAGACCGAGCGACACACGGCTTGCCTCTCCTCCCAGGTAGGATGCCCGGTCGGCTGTCGCTTCTGTGCCAGCGGCCTCGACGGCCTGGAGCGCAACCTGACGACCGGTGAGATCGTCGAACAGGCCTGGTGGATTGCGCGGCTCATCGATGAGGAGATTAAGGCCGGTCAACTTCCTCCCTCGGCGCGGTTGTCGCACATCGTGCTGATGGGCAGTGGGGAGCCGCTGGCTAACTACGACGCGGTCGTGGCCGCGATCCGCATCCTGAACGCTCCCTGGGGGCTGGGCATTGGGGCCCGCCGCATTACGCTCAGCACGGTCGGGCTGCCTCAGCAGATCCGTCGGCTGGCCCGAGAGGGACTTCAACTTAATCTGGCGTTGTCGCTGCACGCGGCCGACGAGGCACTGCGGCGTGAGCTGATCCCCTGGGGGAGGGTGCCGCTCAATGAGCTGTACCAAGCGTGCGAAGAGTACTTTCAGCACACCGGCCGCGAAGTGACGCTCGAATACGTGCTCCTCGATGGGGTCAACACGCGGCTTCAGGACGCGGTCAAGTTGGCGGCGGTCGCGCGGCGTCTGCGGGCGAATGTGAACCTGCTGCGGTACAACCCTGTGCCGGGACTGCCGTTCCAACGCCCGAGTGCCGAAGCGGCGTGGCGGTTTCAACAGGAGCTTCAGCGGCGCGGGGTGAATGCACATATTCGGACCTCGCGTGGCCGCGACGTGGATGCCGCGTGTGGGCAGCTTCGCCGCCGGGTGGCAGGCTTGGGTTGCGCGGCGGAACCTCGGGCGAAGAGCGCTGAGTGACGGCGTGTGTGGCCGGTGTTGTCTCGTTGCCCGCGGGGGGGTAGCATCACGTTTTAGCGCCCGTTGCGCGAGACGTGTCCGAGACGGTCTGGTTGCACACGGGCGGCTTGTTGAACGGAGGAACAAAATGCGGTCTCGAGATGCAATGCACAGCGTATGTGCCGGACTCGTCATGCTGGTGGTCGGGTGGGCGTCGGCTCAGGCGCCGCCCAGCCCCACCGCAAAGGCGCCGGCGCCCGCCACGCAGCCGACCAGCGGACCGGCCGGGCATATCGAAGTGGACACACGGGTCTTCGACTTCGGCGAAGTCTGGCAATACATGCCGCCGAAGAAGGACATCACGATTCGCAATACGGGCGAAGGTCCGTTGACGCTGGAGGTATCGGCTTCCTGCGGGTGCACGCCGGTGACCAAGCCGAAGAGCCCGTTGGCACCGGGGGAAAGCACGACGTTCACCATTACGTACGATGCGCGGGCGGCTGGGGATGCGAACAAGACGGTGACCATCTTGTCGAACGATCCGACGCAGGCATCGGTGGTGATCAACGTGAAGGGCAAGGTCAAGCCGCTGCTCAAGTTTGATCCGTCGGAACGACTTGTGTTCCAGGACTTGGAGCCCGAATCGCCGCCGGCCACGCAGAAAATCCGGATTACCAACAGCTATGAGCGCCCGATCCACCTGAAGCTGAAGGAAACCCAGGATTTCGGGCGCTTCGAGATCGCGTTGAAGGAGATCACGGCCGGGCAGGAGTACGAGCTGACCGCGACGACGCGGCCGCCGTTGAAGGTCGGGCAGAATCGGCTGACCGTTTCGCTGCAAACGGACTTGGAACACGTGCAGTCGATTCCGGTGCACGTGTTCGCGAACGCCCAGCCGCGGGTGTTCGCGATGCCCATGACGCTCGCGGTCGATGAGAGTCAGACCAAGGCGCACGAGCAGACGCTCAGCATCGTGCATCGGCTGGAATCGCCGGTGAAAGTGACCGATGTTCAGTCTGAGCTGCCGGGCTTCAAGTACCTGCTGCTGCCACCCGAAGCCCCGCCCCAGGGTTCGCGACAGGGGTACATCCGGTTGCGCGTCACGTTGCCAGGCTATCAGGATGTACCGGAGACGGGCGGCAAACTGTACGTGTACACGGACGATCCGTCGCCGACGTATCAGAAGCTGGAAGTCGACGTGATCCGACGACCCAAGCCGACCACGATGCCGACCGCGAGCGGGCCGATTCTCAAGCCGGTACCGCGCCCCGTTCCAGTGCCACAGCCCAAGCCGGACGAGTCCAAGCCGTAGCGGCGGCTGCGGTACATGGAGCTGCGCAGGGAAGCCCTCGCGACCGGCGACAATGGTCCCAGGCGCATGCCCAGGGTCTTGTTGGTGGAGTCGCTGTCGGAGGCGGCCGAGAAGCGCTTGGCGGCCGCCGTCGAGGTGCTGCGCGCCCCGGACGATAAACCGGCGACGCTTCAGAGGCTGATCGTCGATTGCGACGCCCTTATCGCCCGCACGCATACGCACGTCTCACGCGAGATCCTGGCGGCAGGGCGCCGGCTTCGCGTGGTGGGAATCGCGGGTGTCGGCCTGGACCACGTCGATGTGCAGGCTGCACACGAGTTTGGCATCGCCGTGCTGAACACGCCGGGTGCCGCCACCGATGCCGTGGCGGATTTCACGCTGGCGCTGATCCTCCAGTTGTTGCGACCGGTCGCCCGTCTGGCGGACGAATACCGGGCTGGCCATTTCCGCGAAGCGCGGGCCACGCCGCACGGGCGGGAACTGTGCGAACTGACGGTGGGCATCGTGGGGATGGGCCGGATCGGGTCGGCGGTTGCGCGCCGCTGTGCCGCGGGGTTCGGTGCGCGGGTGCTGTACAACGACATCGTGCCGGTCGGGCCGTTCGACTTCCCGTGTACCGCGGTGGACAAGCCAACGCTGTGGGCGGAAAGCGACATCGTGACGCTGCACGTGCCGCTGACCGACCAGACCCGGCGGCTGGTCGACCGTGCCGTTCTGGGGTGCTTTAAGCGCGGCGCCTATCTGCTCAACACGGCGCGCGGGGCGGTGGTCGACACGGCGGCACTGGTCGAAGCGCTCCGTTCCGGCCGGCTGGCCGGTGCGGCGTGCGATGTCGTGGATCCGGAGCCGTTGCCCTGCGACCACCCGCTGCTGGCGTGCCCGAACTGCATTGTCACGCCGCACGTCGCGGCCCGGACGCACCGCGGCTGGGAGCGGATGTGCGCGGTGGTGGACGACGTGCTGGCATACCTGCGGTGTTCCTCCAGGGCCGAGGAAGCACGCGGGGGCCGGCAATAGAGCGCGGTCCGCGGACGGGGGCTCACGCCACGCCGGCCGGAGCACTGACGGCCACGCGGGTAGTCAGGCGGTTTAGCGCCTGATCGAGGTCGGCGATGATGTCGTCGGGATGCTCCCCGCCGACACACAGCCGGATCATGTTCGCGGGGATGCCGGCGAGTTGTCGGCCGGCTTCGCCCTGCTGAAGGTGCGTGGAAATCGCGGGGATGGTGGCCACGCTCTTCACGCGACCCAGATCGGTAGCCCGCCAGATCCGTTGCAAGCCGTCGAAGACCTTGCGGGCTGCTTCGTGGCCGCCCTTCACGCAGAAGGACATGAGGTGGCCGTAGCGGTTGACCGGTCGCCGGTATTGCTCGTCGTACTCCGCGTCCACGAGCCACATGTACTTGCTGGCCAGCTCGTGCAGCGGATGGTTGGGCAGGCCGAGGTAGTCCACGCGCTCTACCTGCGGGTGGGTGCTGAGGAACCGAGCGACCTGCATGGTGTTGCGGCTGAACAGGTCCATCTTCGACCGCAGCGTGCGCATGTCGTTGAGCGACATGATGGCCTGCAACGGATGCAGGTTCGGTCCGTAGTCGCGGTTGGGGAGGTACTTCACGTACAGCGCGAAATCGCGCTTCATGTCCTCGTTCGGGATGTTCGTCACGATGTTCTTGCGTGCGATCACGGCCCCCGCCACGCCAAAGCCGCTGCTGGTCAACGATTTCGTCGCCGACTGCACCACGATGTCGGCGCCGTGACAGATCGGTCGCAGCAGGGCCGGCGTCGCGACGGTGCTGTCCACGATCAGCGGCAAGTTGTGGCTGTGCGCCAGATCGGCCACGGCCGCGATGTCGAAGAACCCCTGTTGCGGGTTGCTGGGCAGCTCGCCGTACAGGAAACGCGTGTTTTCGTCGATCTTGGAGGCCCACTCGTCCAGATTGGTGGGATTCTGGATCCAGCGGCACTCGATATCCCGCTCCTGCATCAGGCGGACGCTGAACTGCTGGAACGTTCCGCCGTAGCACTGCGCCGTGGCCAGGAAGTTCCGTGGCTCATGGACGTGGTGTCGCTTGTGCACGAGGAAGGGCTGGACGGCGGTCATGATCGCCGCCATGCCGCTGGAGGTCGAGCAACACGAGGTGTCGCCGGGAAAGCCGTAGCCCTCCAGCAGGGCGAGCGTCCATTCGTAGTAGTAGGTGGATGGGTTAGCGATGCGCGAGTAGCACCAGGTCGGGATCAGATAGGCCAACGCCGCGGCCATTTCATCCGAGTCGCGGTAGGCCTGCGAGCTGCTCATGAAAATCGGTTCGATGATCGCGCCCTGATAGTCGTCCAGAGCATCCCGAACGGTGTAGAGTCCGTGCACGGCGATCGTGTCGAACTTCCACTTCTTGACCACCTCCTGAATGTACCGGTCGCGCTGGGCCAGATACTCGTTATTCCGGTCGATATACCGCTGCATTCCGGGGGTGATCTTGATTTCTTCGTTGCCGAACATGCGCCGGTCTCCTCACACTGCGAGCAGGCACCTTGCCGGTCCAGAATATCCGAATTGGCCGGTCCATGCCAACGTCAAAGCGGTCTTCGCATGGCGCAGACCGGCCTCGCGTGCTGACGGGGAGGTCGCATGTGGCTGCACGATGCGTGGTGCGCCACCCCAGTTCGGCATGCCCGGGCACGCTGACGATGCGCGCGGTTTATTTCACTTCGGTGACGAAGGGCAGTGGCGCCGCTGCCGGGTCGGTCAGGGCGGCGTACGCGCTCGCCTGGTTTTGGAGGCTGGCCCGGAAGAACGTGACCAGCAGACCGGCCATCGCCTGCCGGGCTGCGGCCCGATTCGGGCCACTGGGACACACCAGGCTGGCCGCCAGAGCGGGTCCGTCGTCCAGCATGTCCGCATGACCGGCGTCCGGGATCACGACATGCCACGCCGGTGCGCGACTGGCCGCGTAAAACTGCTCGTGGTTGTCGCCCGCGGGCGCGCAGTTGCCCGCCAGCCCGCACCCGATCACCAGCGTGGGCAGCTCGAAGGGAAACGTGCCCTGCACGACGCGCGCCTGGTTGCCGCGCGGTCCGCCGCGCCCGTCGACCGGATCCACGCCGGCGACGGCGCGACAGGGCAGATCGACCCCGACCGGGAGCGCTTCGGATGCGTTGTCGTCGTTGGCCTGCGCTGCCGCCGCAGCGCGGGTCAGTACCAACCAAGCGACTTTGGCACCTCGCGAGTGTCCTGCTAAACCCAGTCGCGCGGTGTGGGGGCTGTAGCCGAGGATAGCCGGCAGCCCCGTGGGCAGCCACTGGAGCAGCTCGGCCGCCTTGGCGGCTTCCTCCTGCGCCGTGGGGCTTCCAAACAGCACCGGCAGCCCCGGCTCGTACATCTGGGGTGCGACCACGACGAAGCCGTGCGTCGCCACATGCGCGAGCAGGCTCGAATACGCCCGGTTACGCGCCATGAACCCGTGCTGAAAGACGACAACGGGGTAGGGCCCGCGCGACTCCGGTGCGATGATCAGCAGGGGAACAGGGTTGCCTTCGGCTTGTGCATCCAGTCGGATGCTGCACACGGACAGCGGCCCAGGGCTGTATGGGTCGCCGGTGCTGCTGTACACAGCCTCGGCGACGGCCGGCGAAATGTCGGTGCTCGCGCCCGGCGCACGCGGGCAGGGAGCCAGGCGTCCGCAGCCGATGACGCCTGACATCACAATTGGCGGGATTAATAGCAGAGAGAGCTTTTCAACCATGCGTCACCATGCGTCCAAAGTAGCACTGTTCAAGTAGCGTTGTTCGAGTATAGCGCGTGCGATCACCGTTGACGGTTGCGGTGGGTGACGTGGCCCGTGGATATTCTGGTAAATAGGTGGAATCGGAGTGTCGGCCGCAGGGTGCTGTCCCGGCAGCGATTAGGCGAGTCATCGAAGGATTGCGGTGCAGGGTTTACCGCGGGTGTTCGGTGGCAGCAGCTTCGAAAGGCAGAGCCACCTCCTCGCCAGCCCGCAGACCGGACAGGACCTGCACGTCCTCGCCGAACGTACGGCCGAGCTGCACAACGCGGCGCACGAGCCTTTTCTGGCCACTTTCATCGGACTGAGCGACGTCCACGATGTCGAGCTGGCCGACTTTTCGGACAGCTTGTCGCGGGACCGTGAGCACTTCCTCCTCGTCCAGCGGGATCAGCAGCCGTCCGAACATGCCCGAGTAAACCCCCGACGGACACGGCCCGGTGACCTTGACAGCGAAGGTTCGGCTGGCGGATTCCGCCTCGGGGACGATTTCGCTGACACGCCCTTCGCAGGTCAGATTGAGCGCATCGATGTGCACGCCGATCATCTGGCCCGTGCTCAGTCGATGGGTGAGGGATTCGCGCACGCTGGCCACGAGCTGCATGCGGGTCGGATCGAACAGCGTGACGACGGTCTGGCCGGGGGTTACGGTGTCGCCGACCTCAACGCGTTTGTCGATTACTTTTCCATCGATTGGGCTGCGAATGGTCGCGTATTCGAGGTTGGCCCGGGCATGTTCCAGGGCCTGTTCGGCCTGTTCCAGCTCGGCCTGCGTCGTTTTCAAGGCCGCTTCGGCCTGATCGTAGGCCGACTTGGCCTCCACCCCGCGCTCGTACAACGGCTTGATGCGGTCGAACTCGGTTTGCGCCAGGTCGCGGGCGGCTCGGGCGGCATTGACCCGCGCTTCGGCTTGCCGCACCTGGGCCACGAGGTCCCGGTCGTCGAGTCGGACCAGGACATCGCCGTTCTTGACCTCCTGGCCGGCCTGCACGTTCACGGCGACGACCTTGGCCAACAGCTTGGAGCCGACCGCCGTCTCGTGGACGGCGCGAATCGTCCCGACGGCGGACTCGATCGTCGGGATCCGACGAACCGCGACCGGGACGACCGTTTCACCCTTCCAGGGGCGGCCGGGAACAGCCGCGGTGCCCATACGCTCCGGGGCGATCTTCCGTGCGAATTTGCCGGCCAGCGCCAGCAACAACACGATGACCACGACCGTGAAGCCGACAGCTACGGCGATCTTGCGGACAATCACTGCCGGGCTTGCGGCCGGCAGCTTCTGCGTCTGCGCCATGACGGCTGCTCCTGTTGTTGCCTGTTCTCACGCTGCGCGCGAAGCATCTGACGCGCCGGCGTCCCGCGGGCGGTTTCGCGACACCCGCCGGTCAGATAGTCTACCCGCGCTGCCCAGTGGTGGCAGCGCCACGCCGTTTGTTGGAAGCCCCAGCCCAGCGGTATGATGCGGTGGGGCGGCGCCCCGGTCGCCGGGCCGGGTCGGTGGTAACGCGGATGTTTGCGACGGACCGGGAACGTTTCTCACCCAGCGAGCTGGCGGTTGTTCTGAGCCACTACGACGTGGGCGTGATCGAAAGCGCCAAAGAGTTTCCGCGCGGGTCGCGCCGCGCGCCGAAGCTGCTGCTGAAAACGCCCCGCGGCCGTTTCCTGCTTAAGCGCCGGGCGACCGGGAAGGACGATCCGTTCCGCGTGGCCTTTTCCCACGCGCTGATCGCGCATCTGCGCAGCAAGGGGTTTCCCGTGCCGGCCCTGATCGGCACGCGGGATGAGAACAACTCTCTGCTCCAACTGGGCGGGCATGTATACGAGCTCTTCGAGTACGTCGAAGGCGAACGCTACGACAATTCGCTGGAGCAGACGACCAGTGCGGCGGTGACGCTGGCGCGGTTTCATGCGGCGGTGGCCGACTTCGCAACCGAATGGACGCCGCCGGCCGGCAGCTACCACGACTCGCCGTCGGTCCGGGCCGGGCTGAACGCGATTCCCACAACGGCCTCGGGGCATGACTCGGTGGTCGGGCACGAGGCCGAACTGCTCAAGCTGACGCAGGACCTGCACGACCGCTACGACGAGGCGGCCGAACGGGTCAACCGGGCCGGCTTTCCCGACTGGCCGATCACCATCATTCACGGGGACTGGCACCCGGGGAATATGCTGTTTTCCGGACCCCGCGTGTGTGCCGTGCTCGACTTCGACGCGGCGCGCCACCAGCCCGCCATCATCGATGTGGCGTATGGGATGCTCCAGTTTTCTATTCTCCGGGGCAGCGCCGGGCCGGAGGAATGGCCCGACTTCAGCGACGAATCGCGGACGCGCCGGTTTCTGGCCGGTTACCTGTCGCAGTTGCCGCTGCCCGCCGCGCAGCGCGCTATCGTGCCCGACCTGATGATCGAGGCGCTGATCGGCGAGACGGTGGTTCCGATCGCGGTTACAGGGACCTTCGGCCGCCTGCCCGGTTTCGGGGTGCTTCAAATGGTGGAGCGCAAAGTATCCTGGTTGTTGAAAAATATGGAGCGGCTGCGAAGCTGGCTGATGGAGTGAGCGCCACCAGACATACTGCGGTCGGACGTCACGCGGGAGAAGTGTGTTCCATGCCCGAATCCGTTTCGTCGGGGTCAAGGGTTTCGGCTTCGCCAACCTCCGGACGGGGAACCGGGCCTGTCGGGGCGGGCCTGCGCGCGGTGGCCTGCGTGCGCCGCCACCGCTGGCTGGCAGTCATCGTGCTCGTGGTGGCGGTGGCCATGGTGCTGGCGGGGGCGGTGCGTCCGCTGCGGCTGGCAGGGCGCATGCTGGGACGCGGGGTGACGGAGCCGGCGGTGCACGTGGTGCAGCGGGGGACGCTGAGCGTTACGCTGAAGGAAGATGGGGAGCTGAAGCCGGTGCATTCCGTGGACATCGTCTGCGAGGTTCCTGGGGGGGATGTCACCATCCAGTGGGTCATCGAGGAAAGCACCCGCGTCAGCACGGGCGATTTGCTGCTGCGTCTGACGTCCGCCGACCTCAAGCAGCGCCTGCGGGTCGCGGAAATGGACCTGGCGGCCACCCAGGCGGCGCTGGCCGAGGCGGAGGAGAGCCTGGCCATTACCCGCAGCGAGAACGAAAGCCGGCTGGACAAGGCCCGCATCGACCTGGAAGTCGCGCGACTGGAGCTGCAGCGCTACCTGGAGGGCGATTACCAGAAGGCTCTCCAGCAGATCCAGATCAACATCCAGCAGACCGAAATGGAAATCCGCAAGAAAGAAGAGGAGCTGCGGAACAGCGAGGTTCTGCTGGAGAAGAAGTTCATTTCCCGGGCGAAGTTCGAAGAGCTGCGCGACGCCCTCGAACGTGCGCGCATGACTCGCGACATGCACCTGCTCGAGCGCCGGATTCTTGAGGAATACGAGAAGCCCAAGAACCAGTTGCAGAAGGAAGCGGCTGTTCGCCAGGCCGAAGAGGAACTTCAGCGCGAACAGCAGCGCTGTGCGTCGCGGGAGAAGCAGGCCGTCGCGCGGTTTGAGAATCAGCGGGACCTCCTGGCCCACCGACAGGAAACGCTGGAGACGCTGCGCCGCCACGCGGAGCGGTGCGAGATCCGCGCCCCCGGGGACGGCATCGTGCAGTACGCCGGCGGCGGTTGGCGCTGGGGCAGCGAGCGGATCGCGGTCGGCCAGCGGGTCTATGAGGGGCAGACGCTCCTGACGCTGCCGGATACCGCCCAGATGAAGGTCGTGACGCGGATTCACGAAGCGGATCGGCACAAGGTTCGCGAAGGGCTGTTCTGCCTGGTTAGCGTACCGGCGGTGCCGGATCGCACCCTGACCGGCCGGCTCACCAAGATCGCCCAGTTCGCCGACTCGGAGCGGAGCTGGTGGAATCCCGAGCTCAAAGAACACGCGACGGAGATTCTTCTGGATGACAACGACGCGCCGCTTTCGCCGGGGGACACGGCCCACATCGAGATATTCATCGAAGACGTGCCGGATGTGCTGGCGGTTCCCGTGCAGTGCGTCTTTGTGCGTGGGTCGAAGCGCTACGTATTCGTGTGGCGCGACGGGGTCGCGCAGCCGGTGGAGGTGCAACTTGGTCGCTCCAGCCCGACCATGATCGAGGTGACCGGCGGGCTCGCGGAGGGGGACAAGGTCGTCCTCGCCCCGGACGAACGTGCTCTCGCACTGCTCCCTGGCCCCGGGGCGCAGGAGGAGGACGCCCGCGCCAGCTCCGCCCGCGCGCGCCGCGCCATGTCCCAACCGACCAGCAGCCCAAGCACTATGCCCGCGGCGACCGGTCCTGCGTCGCAGCCGAGCGCGGCGCCCAGCAGTGCCCAGCCGGCGACGGTCCCGACGACCGAGCCGGCGTCTGCGACCGGTGACGGGTAGGAGCGCCCGGCGATTCCGATCGTACGATGTAGCCCGTGCGAAAGTGTGCAACCGCCCGCGTGTCGTCCCAGAAGGTCGTCATGGCACCGCCAGCTCAACGCCGTCAGAACGGAGCCACCCCGCCGGCGCGGCGCCGACATCGCTTCCTGCCATGGCTGCCGCTGCTGATCCTGCTCGGCGGGAGTCTTTTGCGGCTGCTCTATGCCATCGGCAGCGACCCGCGCAACGTGTACGACGATCATTTCCACGTGATCCGCATCATGGTTCGGGAAGGACGCTGGCCGCGTCCGGACGAAGACTGGGAAACTTATCAGCCGCCCCTGTATCACTTGCTTGGAGCGCTTGTCTACCGCACCGTGGCAGGGCCGGGAATGCCTCCGTCACCTTACGTCGCGACGCCCGAAGCAGCCGGTTCGCCGCAAGGAGTGCCCTGCCCGTATCCGCGCCATGTGGCCGGTCGGAAGGCGGTTCAGCTCATCTCGACGTTCGCCGGCATCGCGACGCTCGGGCTCGTGTGGCTGGCGCTGCGGCGATTGTTTCCGGGCGACCACGCGGTGCAGTCGGTCGGGCTGGCCTTTGCGGCCCTGCTGCCGCGGCACATTTACATGAGCGGAATGGCCACCAACGACGCGCTGACGTACTTCTGGACAACGTTGGCTTTGTACGCCGTGCTGCGGGCGCTACCCCGACCGAGCGACGGTTCGCACGTTGCACCGCCGGCGCCGTCCGCGAAATCACCAGGCAACCGCGGTCAACGGGCTGGCGCATCCGCGTCGCAGCGTCCCCACCCGTATCGCTGGTGGATCGCCGCGGGCCTGGCCACGGCACTGGCGTTGTGGACCAAGCAGTATGCGGTTCCGCTGCTGGGCGTCCTCGTGCTGCTGATTCCGGCGGCGGCGTGGGTCCGACAGGTTGAGGCGCGACGCCTCCAGATGCGCGGCGCCGCCGCGGCAGTGGCGTTGGCTGTCCTGCTGGGCATGTGGCCCTACGTGCGGTTGTATCGGCACACCGGCGACCCGCTCGCGAGCAACGTCACATTGCGGCCGAACAACATCCGGGACCAGTTGCCCGGTACGGTTGCCAACACTTCGTTTGCCTCACTACGCCTCCGAGCCCTCCTGCACTATCCCTGGACGCACGTCGAAACGGTCGACTCTTTCTGGACACAGGTCTACGGCGAACTGTGGTTCGACCATGGAACCGCCAGCACAATCTATCAATATTGGCCATGGCTCAATCACCTCTGGCCGATCTTGCGTGATCAGTCGCTGGCCGGCCCGGAGCGCGACCGCCGTGGCTTGACCTGGGTGACGGACGTCGTCCATCCGGGCTTGCTGCGGCAGGGACGGATGCTGATCGCCCTCGGTCTCCTGCCGACCTTGTTGTGCCTGCTCGGTCTGGTGACGATCTGGCGGCAACCGTGGTCCGCGCCCATCGGCTCGTTGATCGTGGCGACCTTCTTGGCGGGGTTCGCAACCCCCTTGCTCCAGACGCTGCGGGTGCCGCACCGCTGCTCGATGAAGGCCACGTATGCGTTGTGGGCGATCGGAGCGTTCGTGTTGCTGTTCGCCGCGGGCTGGTCCTGGCTTTGTCGGCAGCGGTTTCTCGGTTGGCTCCGCTGGGTGATTGCAATCGACCTCGGGTTGCTCGCGGTTGTCGTCTGCTGGCACTTCATCGATCTGGCAGTGTTTTTCCCGCGTTCGCCGGGCTACTTTGCACGCCGGGACCCGCTGTAAGACCGCACGGGCATTCAAGGCTGTGACGACCGGCAGGCAGGGTTCGGGGCGTATTGCCAAGCGCTGCGGGCGCTTCGATACTACGGGACGTCGCTGCGACGGTCGCGCCGGTGGTTTTCCCGGCTTATCGCGCGTGCTGCGGATGCGCGGTGCGTCTTGCGGGCCGGACGCGGGAGAGTGCATGTCACGACGTAAGACGCCTGCGCCTTCCGCCGGGGTCGCGTCGACCCCCTCGCGCCCGGCATGGGTCGACGGCAAGCAGCGCGGGCTTCAACCTCGCCCGTGGGTGATCATTACGCTGCTGGCGCTGGCCTTGCGCGTCGTGTTGCTGCTGACCGGCACCGGCGTACTGTACCCCGGTGACCACGACGACTTCGTCCGCTGGGGCATACAGGCTACCGATCGCGGTGTTCTGTCTCTGTACAGTGAGCCTCCGGCGCGCCACCCCTGGCAGGTCTGGAACGGCCAGCAGTGGGTCCGCGGTTACCGCAACTTCGACCGCGTGTGCAACTACCCGCCCGGGTCGGCGTGGCTACTGTGGCTGTCCGGCATCGCCTTTAAGGCTGTCAGCACGGACCGTCTCATCAACACGGTCACATCCCACGCGCTGTTTTCGTTCTGGAGTCTGGTGGCGGATTTCGTCACCGCGGCCGGAATGGCTGCGCTGGTCTGGCTGTACCGCGCGCGGGCCATCGCGTTGTGGACCTACGCGCTGGCGCTGTTCTTGCCGCCGTTCTGGTGGGACTCGATTATCTGGGCCCAGATGGACACGGTGCTGCTGGCGCCGGCGATATGGATGGTCTACTTCATGATGCGCCAGCGCTGGGTCGTGGCGGGGCTGCTGTGGGGCCTGGCGCTGGCACTCAAGCCGCAGGGGATCCTGTTCGTGCCGCTGTGGGGCTATGCGCTGTTTGCCGCCGCACGCTTCTGGCGACCTGTGCTAGGCGGCGTGGTGGCGTTGGCGACGCTGGTGCTGACGGCGTTGCCGTTCCAACTGCACAGCGGATGGGCGTGGTTTCAGCGGAGCTACTACGAGAATCTCTTCTCTACGTACTCGCATTTGACAACGCTGAAGGCCTTCAACATCTGGTACCTGCATCTTCTCGTTACCGACTCGCTCGACGCACGCGTCACCTGGCTCGGCCTCAGCCGTGGTGCTTGGGGAAAGCTCTGCCTGCTTCTAGCCCTGCTGGTGGGGTTTGCCCTGGTGGTGTGGCGGTGGCGCCGCGACCCGCGCGGCTATGTCCTCTGGTCCGCCCTCAGCTTGCTCTTCTTCATCATGCTGCCGACGGAAGTTCACGAGCGCTACATCGTCGTGGTACTGCCGTTCCTCGGCGTGCTGGCCGCCCTGACCGGATATGTGGCTCCCGCCTTGGCGGTGCTGGTGATAATCTCCATGAGCCAGATGACGTGGCCCTTATGGTTAAGCACCAAGCCGGGAACCTGGGCCGAGATTCGCCAACAGATCGTTCGCGATTATGAGCAGGTCCGCGCGACCAGCCCGCAGCCGCCGCCAGTGACCTTGGAGGAAGTCCTCCGAGCCAACGAGGCCGCCTACCGGGAAGCGCGGGCCCGCACCGCCCCGTTCGAGTGGCTGATGACGGTTCTGGCCTTGCTTTCGAGCGTGTGGATCGTTCTTGCCTGCCTTCGTCTGCGCCCGGACGTGGCCGCTTCGCGTTCGCCGCCGGCACAGCGTCCGCGCGCGTCCGCGCCCTATGCCGTGGGGAGTCAGCTATGAGTACATCCTCTGCACCGCCGCCTGCCGACCGACCACCGGAGTCGCCCGCCGCTCCTCCCACGAGCGCCGAGGGACCAGCGGCCCCGAGCAGCACTGCCAAGGATCGGGGCGTTCACGAAGTCACCTTCGTGACGTACCCGAAGCTCCTGTTTATTTGGCCGCTGATTTTGGCGGGATTCGTTTTCTGGCCGTTGGGCAAACCTGCGGCGCCGGCACCCGAGGGGCCGCCTTCGACGCCGACGGTCCAGAGCGAACACGCGCACGACAGCGTCGGCGGCTCGCCCGCGGGCGCTTCGACGGGCCGTTCGATCTCCCGCCGTCTGCATATCCTGGGCTGGCTTTACATCTGGATCCTGGTGCTGGTGTTTTTGACACTGGGCGTCGACGTCGATCGCAACCAGGCGGCCTTCTGGATCCTTCTCGTCATCGCCCTGTATGTCCTCGGTCTGTGGCTCCACGACGTCAAACACTTCACCTTCTTCGGCGATATCTATCGCTGGTTCGTGCGGCTCGGCGTCCAGTACGACCGCAGCTTCGGCCTGGCCGTCAGCATCATCCTCCTCGTGCCGTACCTGCTCATGCTGCTGTGGGGCCGCATCAACGACCGGTGGCGCATCACGCACAACGAGTTCGAGCACTACTCCTTCGGCCGCATGGACGATTCGTTGGGCCGCGGCGCCAAGACGATCCGCACCTACTATCCCGACGTGTTCGAGCTGCTGCTGGGGCTGGCCGGCACGCTGATCGTGTACAACGCGACGGGAACACGGGAGCTGCGCCGCATCCCCCATGTCATGCTTCTGCCCCTGGTGCGCAAGCGGCTGAACCGCATCCTCGAAACGGTTTCCATCACTACCGCTCAGATGGAAGAGGAGGAGGACGACGAGCAGGTGACGTAGTGCTGCGGTCCGGACAGCTCGCGCGGCCCGCGGCCGTGACCGCGCTTGGGGTGGCGGCCGTCGTCCAATCCGCGACCATGAGGGAGTGGTGAAATCCCGGCTGCGACCATTCGGCGGCCGGTTATCATCGGTAGAGCCGAGCTTGCACGAAGGAGGCCCGTCATGGATCGATTCGGTCTGCTGCTGGCGGCGAGCCTTGCTGCCAGCGTGACGTTCGCGCTGATGGCCCAGGATACCCGCCCGACGACCGCTCCGACGCCGGGCACGCCGTCGCCCGCGGCGCCAAGCTTCACGGGAGAATATCGGATCGACCCGGTGCATTCGTCGAACTACTTCTGTATCCGCCACCTCAACGTGGCCAACTTCTACGGCCGGTTCAACGAGCTGGCGGGAACGTTCACCTTGGACGACGCCGACCCGGCACGGTGTACCTTCGACGTGACGATCCGCGCTGCCAGCCTCGATACGAACCACCCCGAGCGCGATAAGCATCTCAAGTCGGCCGAGTTTTTCGATGTAGAGCAATATCCGGACATCCGCTTCCGTAGCACCAGCGTCCGTCGACCAGAGCCCGGACAGCTCGCCGTCACGGGCGACCTCAGCCTGCGCGGCGTGACGCGCCCGGTCACCGCCACGGTCACCCTCACGGGGGCCGGTCCCGGGATGCGCGGCGAGCCGCGCGCCGGGTTTGAAGCCACCCTGACGATTAAGCGGTCGGAGTTCGGCATGACCGCGCTGGTCGGTCCGCTGGGCGACGAGGTTCGCATCACGGTCAGCGTCGAGGGTATCCGGGAAACGTCGACGGCACCGGCCCGCTGACGACGGCGAACCGAAAGGAGCAAAGCACGTGGAGGAATACGACGTCCTGGTACGCGACGGGTGGCTCTACGACGGGTCCGGAGCCCCGCCGCAGGTGGGCAGCCTGGGCATTCGCGGCGACACGATCGCCGCCCTGGGTCGGCTGGGCCAAGCACGTGGGCGCGTGGAGATCGACGCGCGAGGTCTGGCCGTGGCCCCGGGCTTCATCAATATGTTGAGCTGGGCCAACGAGTCGCTGATTCATGATGGCCGTTCGCAGAGCGACATTCGCCAGGGCGTCACGCTCGAAGTTATGGGCGAAGGGTGGTCGATGGGGCCGCTGAACGACGCGCTCAAGCAGGAGCAGCGTGAGCAGCAGGGCGACATCCGTTACGAAATCGAGTGGACCACCTTGGGCGAGTACCTCGACTGGCTGGTGCAGCGCGGCGTGTCGTGCAATGTCGCCTCGTTCGTCGGCGCGACGACGCTGCGCATTCACGAGATCGGGCACGCGAACCGTGCCGCCACGCCGGCCGAACTGGAACGCATGTGTGCGCTGGCGCGGCAGGCCATGGAGGAGGGCGCTATGGGGGTCTCGTCGGCCCTCATCTATGCTCCCTCCATCTTCGCCGACACGAACGAGCTGATCGCCCTGGCGCGGGTGGCCGCGGCGTACGATGGCATGTACATCTCCCATCTGCGCAACGAGGGCGACGGTTTGCTGGAAGCGTTCGACGAGTTTCTCACGATCGCCCGGGAGGCGGGCGTGCGGGCCGAGGTGTACCACATCAAGGCGTCCGGCCGCGCGAACTGGCACAAGCTCGACACGTTGCTGGAGCGAATTGAGGACGCCCGTCGGGCCGGGTTACCGATCACGGCCGACATGTATACCTACAACGCCAGCTCCACGGGGCTGGACGCTGTGATGCCGCCCTGGGTGCAGGAGGGCGGGTGGAAGGCCTGGGTCGAGCGCCTCAAACAGCCCGAGGTCCGCGCCCGCGTCAAACAGGAAATGAACACACCCACACGCGACTGGGACAACGGCTGGCTCGCTTGCGGCTCGCCGGACAACATCATCCTGGTCGGGTTCCGCAAGGAGCACCTCAAGCCGTTGGCCGGCAAGACGCTGGCCCAGGTTGCGGCGATGCGGGGGACGAGCCCGGAAGATACGGCCTTGGACTTGGTGATCGAGGACGAAGGCAACGTCGGGGCCGCGTTCTTCACGATGTCCGAAGACAACATCCGCAAGGAAACTAGGGTGCCGTGGATCAGCTTTTGCTCCGACGCGCAGTCGATCGCCGCAGAAGGTATTTTCCTGCGGCGCAGTCCCCATCCGCGGACCTACGGCGCGTTCGCCCGGCTGCTCGGACGCTACGTGCGCGAGGAGCGGCTGATTCCGCTCGAAGAAGCGATTCGTCGCCTGACGGCCCTGCCGGCGGCGAATCTGAAGATCGAGCGCCGCGGGCGGCTTCGCCCGGGTTACTTCGCGGATGTCGTGGTGTTCGATCCTGCCACAATTGCGGACCGCAGCACGTTTCAGAACCCTCACCAGTACGCGATAGGGGTTCGTCACGTGCTGGTCAATGGCGTGCCGGTACTGCGCGAGGGCGAACACACCGGCGCACTGCCCGGCCGCGTGGTGCGCGGGCCCGGCTGGCGCGGCGCGGACGGCTGAAAGGCTATGCACGCCCCGCACGCCTCGTGTCACGCGTCAAGGATGAACTGCGCGGGGTATTACGAGTCGAGCTGGCGTGCCAAAGCCGCAAAATCAACGAGATCCACGTCCCCGTCGTGGTCGAGGTCGCTGCCGGCAAAACGGTACGCAGTGCAGTTCGGCGGAGGTATTGTGAGCCCCGGCCCGGCCATGCAGCAGCCGAACCAGTACAAGTCGGTCACGTCCACGTCGCCGTCGCCGTCCACGTCGCCGAGGGGACGGGGAACCTCGGCGTGCCCGTAGACGGTGCCGTAGACGCGGAGGCTGCCGAGGCCTGGGTTGTTGGGGTCCAGCGGCGTGGTGCGGTCGATCTGACTGACCAGAAAGACGACCCGATTGGCACTGCTGACGGTGCCGTTCATGTCGCCGTACTGAGTGCCTTCATCCGCCAGGTCGCGTGTGTCGTCGCACGGATAACCGCTGCCCTGGAGTGCGGCGCAGGGCACGCCGACAGCGTGATAGGTGAGCAAGCCGGTGGCGTTCGAAGGCACGCCGGTGAACGTGAACTGGCCGGCCGTCACGGGCGTCGGTCCCAGAGCAAGCCCCGGTTGCGCGTCCAGCAGGCCGACGCCTGTCGCGGTGGCGCTGAGCGAGCCGAGGAAGCCCCAGCTCAGATACCAGCTCAGGTTGTCAGTGAGCTGGAAGGAAAAATCGTACAGCGTGATCTGGGTCGGGTCGTCCACACAGTCCAGGGCGATCACACTGTAGCCCGCGACCGGCGACGAATCCGTGTCGCAGCGCCCTGCGACACAGAGCTGAAAGCTCAGCGTCGACTGCGCGGAGTCCACCGGGACCACAAAGGGGCCGGCGCGCACCGGCAGGACCGTCAGAATTCCCAACATCGCCGCAACGCCGCAACGGGTGGCAGCGCGACGTGACATATCGATGGCTCCTTTCGCCCGCCGCGGCGAGCATCCCACTTCGATGGTCGGCGAATTGAGTGTAGCCGGCGCGCCGGCAAGAAAGCAATGCGATTTCCTGGGCGGTCAGCGGCGGAAGCGGCGCGGGGAGCGAAAGCGGCTGCCGAGCGTGCGCGGAACCGGCCGCAAGCCGTAGGCTTCGAGGGTCTGGTCGCGCAAACGGGCCTGGAGCAGGCGCGACGGTACGACGAGCGGGGGTGGGGTGGAGAAGCTGGCCGGCGGTGCCGGGGCAGCCTCGGCGGGTGCGGGCGGAGTGCGCTTGACGAGCCAAGGCGCGTCGAACTTCTCAATCTCGCGATTGATCAGTTTCTCGATCTCCGTCAGCAGCTTGCCTTCTTCGGGCGTGACGAAGGTGACCGCGTAGCCCGTCTGCCCCATCCGGGCGGTGCGACCGATGCGGTGCACGTATCCGGAGGGGTCCACGGGCACGTCATAGTTGACGATGTGGGTGATTTCCATCACGTCCAGGCCGCGCGACAGCAGATCGGTCGCCACCAGCACCTGCGTGCGCTGCTCGCGAAAACTGGCCATCACGCGGTCACGCCGTGACTGCACCAGGTCGCCGTGAATTTCCCGACAGTTGATGCCCGCCTTGCGCAGCCGCTGGGCGATTCGACGGGCGGCGTGGCGGGTGTTGGTAAACACGATCGCGAGTTTCGGTTTTTCGTGACGCAGAAGACCTAGCAGCGTGTCGAACTTGTCGTCCGGGTGTACCGAGACGAACCCGTGCCGGATGCTTTCGACCGTCAGCATGTCGCCCGAAACGTTCACCTCGACCGGTTCGTGCATGAACGTGCGGGCGAGCTTGCGAATCTCTTCGTCGATCGTGGCCGAGACGAAGATCGTCTGGTGCGGCGCCGTGATCTCTTTCAGAATCCGGCGGATGTCGTCGCGGAAGCCGATGTCGAGCATGCGATCGACTTCATCCAGAATGGCGATCCGGACGCCCCCCAGCTCAAGCAACCCCCGCCGCATCAGGTCCAACACGCGGCCGGGGGTCCCGATGACCAGCTCTGGATTGCGCCGCAGCCGGGCAATCTGCTCCTTCATGCGGCGACCGCCCAGCACAACCACTGTCCGCACGGGTTTTTCGACGGCCAGGCGCTGGAAATGGTCATGAACCTGCGTGGCCAACTCGCGAGTGGGAACGAGAACCAGCGCCTGCAATCCGGCCCCGGGTGTCAGCCGCTGGAGCGTCGGCAAGGCAAAGGCGGCCGTCTTGCCCGTGCCGGTGCGCGCCTGACCGAGGACGTCTCGGCCTTGCAGCGCCGGGGGGATTATTTCGCGCTGGATGTCAGTCGGCGCAGCGAACCCGGCCTGACGCACCGCCGCGAGCAACGCGGGTTCGAGCCCGAGTTCTTCCCAGGCGTTTGGCCCGGGGATTTCGGCGCCGTCTTTGTCGGCCATGGATGTCGACTCTCGTAGCGCTCCGGTCGGGTGCGGTGCACACTTTTCCGCGAAGCGCCGGCCCGCTACCGTCGCCGGCTGCCCCCGGTTATGCCCGGCGCGGTCGGGTCCCATAATGCGTCCGCTTCCCATTCGAGTTTCTGTGAAGTACTGTAACCAATCTTGGCCGGACCACAAGCCGCCGCGCGGCTGCCTGCGCACTTGCGGGCGACCGATAATAGAAGAGGACGAGGACGGATAGAATGCATCCGGCGGTCGCCGGGGGCGTATAAGCGGGTGCGGCAGTCGCGCGCACGGGAGGTCTGCGCGGCGACTGGCCGGCGGGTGACACAAGATGCCGACGTTCGCGTATCGAGCTCGGAATGCCAGCGGTGAGCAAGTCACCGGAACTTTGATCGCCGACAGTCCGCTGGCTGCCAGCCGGATCCTGGACGAGCGCGCTTTGCTGCCCGTGGAAATCGAGGAGGTCGCGAAGCAGCGGTCGTTGTTAACGGGTCGCGCGCGGCGGATAAGTCTATCGAAGGTCGGGCAGATGTACGAGCAGTTGTCCGACCTGTTGCGGGCGGGTGTACCGATTCTGCGGTCGCTGGAGGTGCTGGCACAGCAGGCGACGTCGGCGGGGTTGGGGCAGGTGCTGCGTGAGGTCCGCGACGACGTGGCCGGCGGCGATTCCTTGGCCGACGCGATGCTCAAGCATCCCGAGGCGTTTCCGGAGCTGCACGCGTCGATGGTGCGGGCGGGGGAGAAGGGCGGCTTCCTGGAGGACGTGCTGGCCCGTCTGTCCGAGTTTGTCGCCCGTCAGGACGCCCTGAAGAACAAGTTCATCGGGGCCATGGTCTATCCTTGCGTGCTGCTGGTCGGCGCGATCGGGGCCGTGGCGTTCATCATGGCATACGTCGTCCCCAAGATTCGCGGCGTGCTGGAAGGGCAGACGCTGCCGTTGCCAACGCGCATCGTGTTTGGCGTCAGCAACGCGCTGCGGGATAACGGTCTGGTGAGTTCTCGGTGCCGTGGCCTTGGTGATCGTCGTGGCGGTGGCGTATTTCCGCAGCCGTGCGGGGCGCGCCGCGCGGTCGCAGTTGCAGTTGCGGGCTCCGGTGTTCGGCAAGATCTACACGATGATCGCGATCTGCCGGTTCTGCCGCGTGTTCGGCACGATGTTGGCCAACGGCATTCCGCTGCTGCAATCGCTGAAGATCTCGAAGGACTCCACCGGGAATACGATCCTGGCGCGCGCGATCGACGAGGCCTCGGAGGCGGTGCGGCATGGGGAGACGCTGGCCGGTCCGTTGGCGGCCAGCGGGGTGTTTCCGCCGGCGATCATCGACATGATCGCGGTCGCCGAGGAGAGCAATTCGCTGGACAAGGTGCTGGTCGAGATCGCCAATACGCAGGAAGAGCGGACCGCGCGGCAGATCGACTTTGCCATGCGGATGCTGGAGCCGCTGCTGTTGATGTTCATGGGTGTGATGATCGCGTTCATCGCAATCGCTCTGCTGGTTCCCATCCTGCGCATGGCGACGACTGGTTTACAGCGCTGAGCCGTCTGACCCCGGCGGGGGCGGCCCACGGGTGTGAGGCGGTACCGCAGGTGACGGGCTCCGCGCCGAACCGATCTGGCGGTAGCATCGACGATGTGGAGAGTGTGGTCGCACGTGAGGCACGATCGGAGAGCATGGTGATGACTGGGAATCGAAGTCGCATGCGGGCCGGACGCCGGGCGTTCACGCTGCTGGAAGTGTTGATGGTGGTGGTCATCATCGGCCTGCTGGCGGCGTTTGTGGCGCCGCAGTTCTTCGGGGCCGGCGAGAAGGCCAAGGTACAGTTGGCCCAGGCCACGGTCGACTCGGGGTTTGCCAACGCCCTCGACGTGTACCGGGCGCACATGGGGGACTACCCCCGCTCGGACGACGGGGGGCTGAAGCTCCTGCTGGAGCCCCCGCAGGACGAAAAGCTCGCCAAGAAGTGGGCTGGTCCGTACCTGAAGGCCAAAGACCTGATGGATCCGTGGGGCAATGAGTACATCTACCAGTACCCCGGAAAGTACAACGAGAAGGGCTACGACCTATCCAGCCCGGGACGCGACGGGCAGGAAGGTACGGACGACGATATCGTCAACTGGCAGCGGACGTAGCCGCCTGGCGGACGCACCGGTGCGGTCGCTCGGCGGTGACGCGGCCCGAAGGCCGGAGGTGTCATGCGCGCCAGGGTTACGCACGCCTTTACGCTGCTCGAGCTGCTTCTGGTGCTCGGCCTGCTCGCGGTGCTGATGGCGTTTGCGTGGCCGAACCTGTCGGGCGCGACGCGCGTCGAGCGGCTGCGCGAGTCTGCCCAGCGGATGCAGACGCTGGTCGCGATGTGCCGCGCAGAGGCGATGAATGAGGGCCGTATCTACCGCATTGTGTTTCGTCCCGATGGCAGCGTGCGCGTGCGGTGTCAGCTCGATCCCCTGGAGGCGCCGCACGTGTTCGTCCCGGTGACGACCGGCTGGGCGCGGACCGAAGTACTGCTGGAGGACGTCTGGGTGGCGGCTGTGCAGCCGCTGCCCGATGGTCCGGCTCCGATCCGGATCGTCGATGAGCAGTTGGAATTCCCCGAGATGGAGCTGGACTTGCAGCCCATCGAGGATTTTCCCGAGCCGCCGTTCATCGAGTTCCAGCCGAACGGGTCGTGCGATTCGCTGCGACTCTTGCTGCGGGACGCGCAGGGGGCCGGTCGGCTGCTGACACTGGACGGTCGGCTGGGGCGGGTAACGATCGAAGAGTACGAGTCCGCCGCTGCGGAAGACGTGCAGCGCCCGCCGCCGCTGCCGCCCGAAGCGGAGGCAGAGGATGCCCGCGCGTACCGGCTTGAGGATTTCCGATGACGGCTTCGACGAATGGGCAGCGCGATGGGGGGTCGGTGCGGCGGGGGGGTGTGCTGCTGGAAGTCGTCATCGCGCTGACCGTCCTGGTGGCGGCGATGGGGATGCTCGGGGCGCAGGTTGTGGGTGGTTTGAACTGGACCGCCTACGCGGAAGAGCAGTTGCGGGCTTCGCATCTGGCGGATCGCGTGCTGGCGCTGGTCGAGCTCGACCCGAACATCCAGCGGCGGATCGCGGAAGCAGGGACGACGCCGGTGGAGGACGTGTTCGGTGAAGAGGCCTTCCCGGGTTACTTCTGGCGTGTGCAGGTCGAACCGGTGGACCCGGATGATCCCAACGACGAGCTGAGCCTGGTTACGGTTGAGGTTTTGCGACAAGCGGATCCGCAGCGCCGCGACGAAATCGAAGGCGCACAGGTGGTCCGCATGCTGGCGTTTCTGCGGGCCCGACCCGCAACCATTGATCTGTCGCAGCTCGGCATGGATCCCAACTCCGGGAGCGGTACTCCGTCAGAGTTGGCCGGGCAGCTCGGACCGCTTCTCTCAATACTCGGGGGGTTGGACATGGCCAGCCTGACACCGCAACAGATCGTGTCGGCGGTGGACCAGCAGACGTTGCAGGCGATCATGCCGCTGTTGCAAGCTGTCTTGTCGCAAGCTGGCGGCGGCGATCTGACGCCCGGCGGTCTACAGGGACTTTTTGGCGGGGGNGGNGAAGGGTTGGGAACGGAAGAAGGGGGCTTGCGCGGGCCACCNGGCGAGGGGCCGGAAGGCGGTTTGATCGGAGGGGGCGAGCCGCCTGTACCGGGACGACCACCCATGGGGCGGGGCGGGCCAGGGCCGGGGACGGTGCCTCCCGGGCCGCGTGGCGGGGGCGGCGTTCGGCCGCCGCCGATGCCAGGCATGCCGCCACCGATGCGTCCACCGTCGGGCGGCGCGGACTCCCCGCGGGCTGGGGAAGCGCCCGGGCCGCGACCGCGCCGAGCGCCACCGACCACTGCTGGTGGCTCGGGCGAAGGTGGGCGTTACACGCTCGAAGACTTGATGCGAATGCGTGACGAATGGCGTCGCCAGCAGGAGGGTGCGGAGTGATTTGCGTGCCCCGGGCGTGGCGGCCGTGTGCGTTGTGGTGGGGCAGAAGTGCCGTGCCGGGCGCCGCGCGGACCGAGCGCGCGGCGCGAGCCGAGGGGGGCCGGCGGGCGATGACCTTGCTGGAGGTGACGATCTCGCTGGCGCTGGTGAGCTTGCTGCTTGGCTCGCTGCTCACGTTCTTCTGGCAGACGCTCCAGATTCGGGACCGGGCGGCGCAGACCGTGGCGCGCAACCAGGTTGCGCAGCGAATGCTGGAACAGATTGCCAGCGAGCTGCGGGATGCGGTCGGCGTGGCGCAGGTCGGCTTTCCGAATCTGACCGTGTTCCGAGGCGAGCGCCGCAAAGTCACTTTCCTGACCGCCCCCCTGCCTACGGCGGAGGCTTACGCGTTCTATCAGGCCAGCGCAGGAGCGCCGGTCCTGAAACATGATTTGCGGGAGGTCACTTACCAGCTCTGGGTTGACCCGGAGAAGGAGACCGAGGACGGGAACCCGGTGGTCGGGGGCATCGTGCGGACCGAACGCCAGGCTCTGGACCCGATCGAAACGGAGGCGGACGTTCCCGAAGGTGAGGACCTGCTTTGGATGCGGCATGATCTGTGCTCCTACGAGCTGGGCTACCTCGAGTTCCGCTACTTCGACGGCGTCGAATGGACGACGACGTGGGAGGTCCAGGCGGGAAACCCGTTGCCGCACCTGGTGCAGATCACGGTCGGCTTCGATTCGCTCACCCGCGACGAGCTGGACGACGTGGACCTGGAAAAATGGCCCATCGATCAGTATCCGCTCGGCCCGGAAGAGGAACGTCCGGAGCGGTATTCGACGATTGTGCGGCTGCCCGCGGCCGATGAGTTTTTCAGCGCCAGGTGGAACCGGCTGCTGGGGGAGACGGAGGAAGTTTACGAGTTCGGCAAGCCGGCGGACGAAGGAACGGAAGGACTGCCGTGAGACGGAGCCTGCGCAAAACCCCGGCCTTCATTCTGCCTGTCGTACTGGTGCTGGTGGGGCTGCTGGCGCTGGTCATGGGCGGGTTCATGTTCTTCGTGCGGGCCGAGGTGGCCGGGGTGCAAGCCGAGCGCGATGCGCAACAGGCTCGTCTGGCCGCGGAGTCCGGGCTTCAGGAAGTCATCGCCGTGTTGCGCGCGGGCCGGGACGACCGCGCTCTGTGGTGGGACAATCCGGCGCGCTTCCGGCACGCGCTTGTCTGGTCGGAGGAATATCGGCGCGCCGACGACCCGGTGCGGAAGACCGGCAGCCGCAAGGATATCCTCGCAAGCGGCCGGATCGTGCCCACCTGGCGGTTCAGTGTGGTGGCCCGGAATTTGGATGGACTGCCGGACACGATGCGCTATGGCATCACCCCGGAAAACGGCAAGCTGAATCTGAACGACGCGAGCGAGGAGGAGATCGAACGGCTGTTCATGGCTGTGTTGCCGCTGCTGGGGGTGGAGAACACCCCGGAGCTGGTGGCGGCCTTTCTGGACTGGCGCGACGAGGATGACGACATGCGGCCCGGCGGGGCCGAGTCGGACTACTACAGCACGCTCAAGCCGGCCTACCGCGCTAAGAATGGGAAGCTGGACACGGTCGAAGAGCTGTTGCTCGTGAAGGGCTTCAGCGCTGCGATCCTGTATGGCGAGGATACCAACCGCAACGGGATCCTGGACCGGAACGAGGACGACGGTAGCAGTTCGTTCCCGTACTACGATAACGGCGACGGCATTCTCCAGCATGGCCTGGCGCCGTACGTGACGGTCTGGTCGCAGGAGCCATCGTCGACAGGCACGGGCGGCCCTCCGACCACGCAGCCACAGGCTCAGCCAGCCAAGGTCAATGTGAACGCGGCGTCGGCGGTGGTCCTGGAAGCCATTGGGGTCCCGCCCGACCAGGCGCAAAATGTGGTGACCCTGCGGGAGGAGCAGAGTGCCGAGACGCTTCAGACCACGGACTGGCTGGTGGCGACGGGGGCGCTGGACGCGGAGACCTATTCCGCCGTCCAGTCGCGTTTGACGACGCGCGCCCTCCAGTTTCACGTGGAGGTGGTCGGGTATGCGGATCACGTGAAGCTGGCGCGACGCTATGAGTGGGTTGTGGAGGTACGTGGCCCGTTCGTACAGGTGCTGTATCATCGCGACCTGACGAGTTTGGGACTGGCTTGGCCGGTCGACCGCGACGAGGCGCTGGTGCAGCGGTACCAGACGAGTACGCGATAGGGACGCAGCGATGCTCAGAATGGGGCGCAAAGTGCTCTGCCTCGATTGGGACAAGCGGTCGCTGCGCATCGTCGTGGCGCGCGTCGGTGCCGGCCGCATGGCCTTGGAGGACGCGCACTCGCACCGGTTGCCGGCGGAGCTCGAGGCCGACGACCCGCAGGCCATGGGGGACTTTATTCAGCAAATGCTGCGGCGGCACCGCCTGCGCTTTCGCTCGGTGCTCGTGGATGTCCCGCGCGAGCGAGCGGTGATCAACCGGCTCACGATTCCGCCGACCCCGGACCCGGAAGTGGCGGCGGCCGTGCGCTTTCAGGCCATGCGTGAGCTGCCGTTTCCGATCGAGACGGCGGCAGTGGATTACGTCGTCACGGCGCGGGACGAGCAGGGGCTGACGACCGAGGTTCTGCTGGCCGCCGTCACGCTGGAGACGTTGGAGCGGCTGCGGGCGACGTGCGCGGCGGCGGGGTTGACACCGACCCGGATCGGGTTGCGGCCCTACGCGAATCTGGTCAGTGTGCAGCATGTGGGGGACTACGCTCAGCGGCGGGTGCTGTTTGTGGATCTGGGGCCGGGAGCGACCGAGATCGATGTTTTTCACGGGGCCACGCTGGCGTTTGCCCGGTCGGCGAACGTCAACGTGCCGGTGCCGGTCCGCCAGGATGGGAAGACGGAAGACTCGCGGATCATCACGCTGGCGGAGATCGGGGAATTCGAGAATTCGCGGGCGGCCATCGAGGCGGCCGTCGATGAGCTGCTGCTCGAAGTGACGCGGACGCTCACCGCATACCGGGCGACCGAGGCAGACGCCACGATCGATGCGGCGCTCGTGGCCGGTGGAACCGGGATCGAGGAGCAGTTTGCCGAGGCGCTGCACGATCGGTTGAAGTACCCGGTGCAATTGTTCGATCCGACCGGGCCGTTGGGGGTGGATTCGGCGGAGGCGGAGAAGCTGCGTTCCTTCTCGGCTGCGCTGGGGCTGGCGTGGGGGCTGAGCCGCGAAGGCTGGCTGGCGCTCGACTTCCTCAACCCGAAGCGTCCCGTGGCGCGGAGCGAGATCTGGCGGCGCCGGGTGCGCCTGGGGGCGATTGCGGTCGGGTGCGTGGCCGCGGTGACGGCGGCCGGGTTTGGGCGATTGTACTGGCAGCTTTCCGGCCGGCTTAAAGCGCTCGTGCAGGCGAACCGGAAGCTCAGCACGGAGTTGGAAGCCAAGCAAGCCATCCTGGAACAGATCNAGCGGGCGCANGATTGGGCGGTCATGGCGGTCTGGGCAGACGATCTCTTTGTATCTGACGGAGGCCGCCATCGAACCGGGTCGCAGGATGCTCGTGCAGGGGATCGATATGGAGGCCGGCAGTCGCACCCGGAAGATCATCCTGCGCAACGTGCACGCTAGCGACTGGCAGGTCCCGATCGAGTACGTGCGCGCGCTGAACGAGTTGCGTATCGATGGGGAGCCCGTCTACGACGCCAAGCCGCTGGCCTGGGTCGAGATTCATAACCACCCGGACTTCAAGGGCAAGTTGGACATCGAGATCGAGCTGCGTCGGTTGAACGCCTTGCAGCAGAAGATCGAGGAGCGCGAGAAACAACGCAAAGCCGGCCGGAAGTCCTGAGTTGCGTTCCGGCGGAGGCCAGGCGGACGGATGACCCACCGAGAGAGAATGCTGGGCATTGCGCTGGGGGGTACCTTGGCCGGTCTGGCCCTAGTGGGAGTTGTCCGCTGGGCGATGGTCGACCCGTTCGTGAACCTTCAGCAGCGGATCCGTAACGAGGAGCAGCGCGGGATCCGGCTGAAGAACGAACTGGCCCGGCTACAAGACATCGAGAAGCAATGGCAAGCGCTGGCGGCCCGGACGCTGTCGCTCGACCCCAAGGAGGCGCAGCTTCGTTTTCGGCAGAAGGTACATGAGCTGCTGCAACGGCACGGGCTCGTCGACGACCCGAAGGCCAAGGACACCAAGATCAGCCCGGGTGGCATCACTCGCGACCGGAATACGCGCTTCGTCGAAGTCCCGCTGACGATCACGACGGCCGGCACGCTGAAGGAGGTCCTCGGCTTTCTGTGCGATTTCTACCGGCAGGATTTCATCGCCCGCGTGGACAAGGTGAGTCTGGCGGCGAATCAGGCGGTGGTCGCGAGCGGCGCACGCGGCGGGTCGCGTGCTCGGACCAACAAGACGGGCGGCGGGCCGGACGCGACTACACAGACGATCGGCCCGGACGGCCCGCAGTTGACGGTCAGCATCACGGTAACGGCGCTGGTGTTGCCACCGGTAGGTAAGATCGAGCCGCAGCCGAGGCCGGACCCAGAGGAACTACCGCGGGGGGCACTGGCGCACGATGTGGACGCGTATTCGGTGGTGGTGGCGCGGAATTTGTTCAAGCCGTATCAGCCGCCGCCTCCGCCGCCCCCGCCTCCACCGCCCGAGCCGGTAGCGGCGGCCTCCCAACCGGCCCCGCCGCCCCCGCCGCCGCCACCACCCGTGAACCCTCGGCCGGATGCGGACAAGAAGTACTTCGTGGGCACAGCGTCGGTGAACGGGGAGCTGCTGGCGTACGTGCAGGATCAGACGCAGGTCGAACGGCCGGTCGTGCGCCTGCGCGTTGGCGACGCAGTGGACGATGGCCGGGTCGTGCTGATTCAGCCGCTGGCGATGGTCGTGGAAACCCAGGAGCCGAACGGGCAGCGGAAATACTACTATTACCCGCTGCGTCAGCCGAACCCGGCCAGCTTTGCCGAGCGAGTTGAGCTTTCGCCGCAGGAGCACCCCGAGATCTGGGGGCGCTTGCAGCACAGCCGTGGCGGGTAAGAAGTCAGGCCAACGGCTGGCCGGTACGGTGTGGTGGCAAGTGCTGCGATTCTGGATAAATCGTTGACGGAGAAGCGCTTGGTGTCGGGCGAGGCCGCCACCGGCGGGCGTTTTTGCGGTATAAGTAAGATGGCACCCGGCGCAGACCGGTGCGCGTTTCCATGGAGTGGCCACGGGCCCCGCCTGGGGGTCCGCTGAGCCACCACAAGAGGTGTGTGTATGGCGCGGCAAATGGCTCAGCATGGGCTGGTCACCCTGCTTGTGATCCTCGGGCTGGCGATGCCCGCACCCCCCGCGCGGGCGCAGGAGGCGACTCCGCCACCCAGTGAGGAGGCGGCTTCCGCGGACGCGGCGACGACACAGCCGAGTTCCTCGTCGGACGCCGACCGGGCGATCCAGCGTCTTCAGCAGCTTCGCGAAGAGGCGCGTCGCAAGCAGGCGGAGCAGGCCGCCGCACAGGCGAGCGGGTCAGCGCCAGCCAAGGTGTCGGCGCCCACGACGCGGCCACGTCCGTCCATCGCGGAGTTGCGAGCACGCGCCCAGGCGTCTACGCAGCGGGCGGCGCCGGCCCCACCGCCGGCCGTGGAGCCGGTGGGGCAGCCTGCGCAGGAAGAGGGCGGCGAGGAGGTCCCGGACGATTTTGTTGGGCCACCCTTGAGATTGTCGCGTGTCGCGTCGGCGCCCGCTCCGGCCAGCGCGCCGCCGGTCGCCGCACCGGCACCAGAGAGTGCTCCTGTAGCGGCCCCGCCGAGCACGCCACCGGCGGCCGAGAGCGAGGAAGAGGGGGAGGAGGACGGACGGACCGAGTGGTTCAACTTCGTGAGGACCCCGTGGGAAGACGTGCTGATGCACTTCGTCGAGCGGATCGGCAAGCCGCTGATGACACCGGCGGAGGACCTCGCGATCGGGGGCGAGCTGACCTACGTCACGCATCGCAAGTTCACGAAGGAGGAAGCGCTCGACGAGCTGAATCTCATCATGTACGAGAAGGGGTACCGCTTCGTCGAGACCGAAAACCATATCCGGATCATCCCGATCAGCGAGATGCGACAGTGGGTGCCGGTCAAAGATACCTACCCGTCGATCGAAGCCTTCGAGGCGGCGGCGCCGCGCGACATGGACTTCGTAGTCGTGTACTACCAGGTGACGGATCAGCCGGCGAAGGTCTATGTCGACATGTTCTTTGAGTCGCTGTCCGACGGCACGCTGATGACGGCGTTGCCGGACAGCAACCAGATCAAGATCGTCGGTCTGGCCCGCGACGTGCGGAAGTTCATGGCGCTGAAGGACCGGGTGAGCATCACGCCCCAGGACCCGCGCCGCATCAAGATTTTCGACATCAAGACCAACGCCCGGAACATCGAACAACTCGTACGGAACTTCCTGCAACTCAGTACGCCGCAGCCGCAGATGCGGATGGTGCGCGATCCGCGCACCGGGCAGATGACGGCGCAGCCGGTGCCGGTGGCCGCACCCGCGCAGAGCGACGTGCTGATGATTCCCGACGAGCGAACGAATTCCATCGTCGTCAAGGCGACGGAGGACAAGATCCGCGAGATCGGCGAGCTGATCCAGAAGTTCGACCAGAAGCCCGACATCGGGAATTTCTACACGCGCGTGATCGAGATTCAGCACGCCGATGCCCGGGAGGTGGCCACGCTGCTTCAGAACATCCTCCAGCAGGAGCAGACGCAGTTGCAGATGCAGATTCCCAACTGGCAGTGGCAGCGGCAACTGCAATTGCAACAGCAGATGGCGGAACAGGCCCGCCGCCGCGGCCAGCCTGTGCCTCCGCAACCGCAACCGCAACCTCAGCCGCCGATGATGGTCGGCGTGAACCCGGAGGACATCTTTGCGGAGGGCATCTTCGAGCGGGCCCGCAAGACCATCAAGATGGTCGCCGATGCGCGCACGAACTCGCTGATCGTCTATGCCAATGATGAGGGCTTCAAGCGCGTCGAGGAGATGCTGGAAATCATCGACAAGCCGCTGCCGGACAAGTTCCGGGTCATCCGCCCGGAGCGGGCCCGCGTCGCAGACATCGCGCCCCTGCTGACGCAGTTGGTGGCGGGCTTGGTCCCGACCAGCGGGCGGAGCGCGCCCAGCGTGACCCCGGATGAGGCGAACAACGTCTTCTACGTTATCGCCGAGCGCGACGAGATGGAGAAGGTGGAGGACCTGATTCATCTGCTGGACGTGGCACCGCCGGAGCTGGAGCGGCACGTCGTCGAGCTGGCGAATCTGCGGCCGAGCCAGGTGGCGCAGTTGGTGCAGTCGCTGTTGACCAGCCCCGGGGGCGCGGCGCCGGTAACGACGCCGCGCGGGCCGCGCGGCCGCCCGGGCATTCCGGTGCCGACCCCCACGCCAACCGCCAGTCGCACGGAGACCTTCCAGATCATCCCGCTGGACGAAGCACAGATTCTGATCGTGTACTGCCGCGCGGAGGACTGGGAGAAGATCGAGAAAACGATCCAGATGTGGGACGAACGGGCCCGGACGAGCACGCCGCGGCTGGAGACGTTCACCATTACGCGGGGCAACGCCCAGGCGATTGCCACGACGCTGACGAGCCTGTACCGCAGCTATGAGCATCCGGCGCTGGGCCGTTCGCCGGTGTCCATTCAGGCCGACGGGGACAAGGTCTACGTGTACGCGATTCAGCCGGCACTCGAGGAGATCGCCGCGCTGATTCAGCGGCTTGACGTCGAAAGTCCGGCGGACAAGGTCGAGATACTGCCGTTGGTCAACGCCGACGCCGCGCAGGTCGCCCAGCAGCTTCAGAGCCTGTTCGGCGCCCGGGCGAGCGGGCCGCGGCTGCCCGGTATGCCGGCGGGGCCGGTGATTCAGGCGGAATCGGCGACCAACAGTCTGATCGTGCAGGCGGATAAGGCAGATCTCGACCGGATCAAGGACTTTGCCCTGCGCATGGACCAGAACTATGCCTCGCTGGCGACCGAGCAGCGCTTCTACACGATGCGCTACGCGTCGCCGCAGGAGGTCGCGCAGGCCGTTCAGAACATCTTCGGGGGGGTGCGCGCCGGGCCGCGCGGGTTGGGCGGCGTGGCGCCCATCAAGGCCATGGCCGCGGGTTCGCAGGTCATCGTCGAGGCGCCGAAGGACAAGTTTGGGCCGATCGAGGCCTTCATCCGGCAGCTCGACGATCCGGCGGGCAAGGATATGGTCACGAAGATGGTCCGACTGCCGGGATGCGATGTGAACCAGGTGGCGCAGACCATGAGCACGACGGTTGGCCGGTGGCCCGCCCGGCCGGACCGTTTGCAGGCGACGTTCATTCCGGACGCGACGACCGAATCGGTGATCGTCAGTGCGCCGCAGGACATGTGGCCGAAGATCGATGAGCTGATGGAGCAGTTCCGATCGGTGGCTGAGGAGCTCACGCCGGTCACAATTACGCCGCAGTACGTGGACGCCAACCAGCTTGCGCAGACGATTCAGACGATGTTCCGCTCGCCCAGCGGACGGGCTCAGGATGTGCAGGTGTCAGTCAGCGGCGGGCAGTTGGTCGTCAAGGCGACGCAGAAGAAGCTGGACGAGATTCAGGCGCTGGTTGCGCAACTGGACAGCCCCGACCCAACGGGGGGCATTCAGGTGCGGACGTACGACCTGAAGGTTCTCAACGCGGTTCAGGTTCAGGCCCAAGTCCAGCTCTTCCTGGCGCAGCGCAGGCAAAATCTCCGGCCGGGGCAACTGGCGCCCGGCGCGTTTGCCGAACCAACCACGAATACGCTGGTCGTGCTGGCGCCGGCCGACGTGCTGCCGCTGGTCGACAGCATCATCCAGGAGCTGGAGGGCAAGACGCCCCCCAGCGGAAAGATCCAGGCCTATGCGCTCAAGAACGCCCGGGCCGACCAGATGGCGAACAACGTGGACGCCATGCTGAAGGTCAAGGTGGCGGAGAAGGAGGGTCTGAAAAAGGGTACGGTCCTGACCGGGGTGTTTGCCGACCCCGCGTCCAACCGGCTGTTCGTGCTGGCCCCCGATGAATACCAGAAGCTGGCGGGCGAGCTGATCCGCCTGGTGGATGAGGAGACGGACGTCGCGGAGATCGTACACATCGTGCCGTTGGCCGAGGGCGACGCGCAACAGGTCGCGCAGTCGCTGACCCAGATCGTCCAGGGCCGGGCAGCCGGCAAAGGCGCGCCGGTAGGCAGCGTACGCATCGCCGCGGACGCCGGCAGCAACAGTCTGATTCTCAGTGGGCTGCCGAAGGACGTCGCGGAGGCGGAGAAGTGGATCGCGGATCTGGAAGTGAACAGCGTCCGCGTGCCCGAGCTCCAGACGTTTACGCTTAAGTACGCGAACGTCAGCGACGTCGAGAAAGTGCTCAAGAACCTCTTCGGTTCGGCCCGCAGCGCTCAGGACGCCGTGACCGTCACGCCGGACGAGTTCGCCGGTCGGCTGATTGTGACGGCCAATCGCCGCAAGATGCGGCAGGTCGAGAAGATTGTGGCCGAGCTAGATCAGCCGCCGCCGGCCGAGGAAGAGGGGCTGTTCGCGGGTGGCAAGCAGATTTACTTCGTGGAGATCAATCGCGGCGATGCGTATGACATCGCGTGGGATGTTCGGCAGCAGTTCCCGGATGCGGATAAAGGCGGGCCGAAGATCGAGTCGGACTGGTACGGCGAATACATCACGGTGAAGTGTCGCGAGTCCGAGTTTCCCGCCATCCTCAAGTTGATCCGCGAGTACGAGCGACGGGCGCGGGTCGAGACGAAGGTGGTGACGCTCAAGCCGCGCGGAGATGCCCAGAAGCTACTGGCCTACCTCCAGTTCCGGCACGAGTTTGAAATCGTGCAGCCACCGGGCCGTCCCGAGGAGGAAAGCATCGTCGAAGAGGTCTGGAAGGACGGCGAGGAGCCGGCCTGGCTTCGTCAGCGACGGACCAAAACCGAGCGGGAGAACCAGGATTCGGGCGGCGGGCGGGTCGCGCCCGTCGGGGGCGGACTGTCGCAGCGGGCTGCACTGCTCGAGGAGATCGAACGGGACATCGTGGGGCTGCCGAGCACCGCCCCACCCCGCTCGTCGGTCGCCAAGGTCCGCCGAGCGGACGTCGGGGATGACTACCGGGTCGTCCCGGCCGTTTTCGGCGGCGCGGCGCAGCCGGCCGAGGACCGGCCGGCACCGGGCCGGCGCGCGTCGACGCCCGTTGAGAGCAGCACGTCGGCGCCGCGGGTCTTCGCCGGCGACGAAACGACCGAGGACGAGAAAACCGTCGGGTCGCCGTTCGAGAAGGAGAAGCCCAAAGTCGCCTTTGGTCCGGGCGGCAGCTTGGTGATACAGGGGCCCAAAAAGCAGGTCGACGACCTCAGGGACGCGCTCGAACTGCTTGAGGAGGATCTGGCCGTCGGCGAAGTTATCCGCATCTTTCACTTCAAGTACGGCGACGTGAGTGCGGCGGCTGAGATTCTGAGCATGATGTTTGACGTCCAACAGCGGCAGATCGTTATTCCTCAGCCGCAGCCGCAACAGCGCGGTCAACCCGGGCGGCCGGGCGAGGAGGGTCGCGAGGGTCGGGAAGGGGCTGCGGGTGGGATCATGGAGCAGTTGCGCGGGATGATCGGGGGGCGCCAGGCCGGTACGAAAGGTGCCGGGCCGCTGCGCATCGCCACGGATCCCGGGCACAACTACCTCATCATAAAGTGCCAGGAGACGCAGTTACCGGAGATCCGCCGCCTTCTGCGTGAACTGGACATTCCCCCCGGAGAGGTGCAGGTCAAGATCTTCCAGCTCAAGAACCTGCTGGCGGAAGAGACGGCGGAGAACATCAAAGACGTTCTCGGCATTTCCAAGGTGCAACAGCGCCGTGGCGTCCGGCCGCCCACCCCGCGGGCGGGGCAGCCGGGCAGTCCGCAGCAGCAGCTTATGGAGATGCTCCAACAGCAGTTGGTCTCTGTCCCGGGCGTGGAGGGCGGTGCCAAGGTGGAACGCGTGGAGATCGTCCCCAACGCCACCACGAATTCGCTGCTGGTCTCCGCGCCGCCGGAGGTCATGGGGCTGATCGAGAAGGTCATTACCGACCTGGAGACGCTCGAGGGTTGGGACGTTGTCGGGATTCACTATTACCCGCTGAAAAACGCGCGCACAGACGACATTTTGCCGTTGTTGCAGGACATCTTCGACGCGGCAGCCAGCGGGCGGGGCGAGGGACGGCCGGGGCGCGGCGGAATGCCGCGAGCGGGAGGGGGCGCGTCGCCGGCATCGCTGGGGCCGGTGATGGTCTCGGCCGACCCGCGGACAAATACGATCATCTATACCGCCCAAGCCAAGGATGTGCCGGTCATCGAAGAGCAGATTCGGCGGCTGGACCTGCCCGGCTCGATGGCCGAGGCCGAGATGTACATCTGTCGCTACGGGGACGCCGAGGCGATCGCCGAGGTCCTACAGGCGATCTTCGCGCCCGGCGGACGGGCGGGCCGCGGCGGCCGGTTGCCGGCCGCGGGGGAGACCGGCGCGGCCGGCGACGTCCGCATCGTGGCCGACAGCGCCACGAATGCGATTCTGGTGTGGGGACCGCCTGACAAGCGCGATCTGATCTTCACGAAGATCACCGAACTCGATCGGCTCAGTCAGCGCGACATCCGCGAGATTCCCGTCGTGCATGCCGATCCGCTGAAACTCGCCGACACGTTGATGGAGGTGTTCGGCGGGCAAGGTACGTCGGGGCCGTCGCGCGGGGCGCGGCGTGCGGCGCGCCCGGCGGGCGCTGGAGGCGCGGGCGGCGCCAACGTGCTCGCCGCCGGGCGAATCGTGATTCTGGGAGACCGCGACGCGAAGAAGCTCCTGGTCCGCGCGCCGGATGAGATCTTCCGTCAGATCGAGGACCTGGTCGCGACGTTGGATCAGCCCAGTGAACAGCTCAAGCTGAAGCGCTTCGAGCTGCGCTATGCCGATGCCGAAACGGTCGTCGAGAGCGTCAAGCAGGCGATGACCGAGTACATCCAGCTTGCGAAGACCACCGGTACGGAGACCGATTTCGAGGCCTTTACGGCCGTGCCCGACCCGCGGACGAACAGCGTGATGGTCGTCGGATCGGACAAGACGTTCCTGTTCGTGTCGCAGATTCTGGCGGCGGTGGACATCGAGACGCCCGACACGCAGCGCAAGGAATTCCGGGTCTTCCTCCTGGAGCGTGCAGACGCGGCGACCGTCGCGGAGGCCATCAACGGCTTTGCCACCGGCGGCGCAGCGGGAAGCGCCGGTGGCGGACGGCCGCGTGGGCGGGGCGCTGCGCCCGGCGCGCCGACCGGGGGCCGCGAGATCAACGTCTTCGCCATCGCAGACGAGACCACCAATTCTGTGATGGTCTATGGCCGCAGTGAGGACATCGACCGGGTCGAAGAGGCGGTGATCGCCCGCCTGGAGGAAAGTATCGGAACGCGCTACCAGATTGCGACCGTCCCGGTGCAGAATGTGCCACCATCGCAGATCGTGGGCTTCATCTGGCAGTTCATCGAGCCGTCGGCGGCGGGCGGCGGACAGACCGGCCGCGCTGCCGGTCGTCCCGCCCAGGGTGCGGAGACCGCCGGACCGCAGATCGTACCCAACGATAGCGCCAAGACGCTGATCGTGCGCGGGACGAAGCGACAGATCGATGAGGTCCGCGAGCTCGTGCAACGGTTCGACGACCCGGAGGTCGTACAGCAACGCTTCAAGGTCATTCGTGTTCCGTACGGCCATGACGCCGTACGCCTGGCCAGCGAAGTCGAACGCATCGTCAACGACAGCGAGGCGGCGGATGCCGACCGCAGCGGTCGCCCCGCCCAGCGCGTCACTGTGGGCGCGGATGAATATACCAACACGCTGATTCCGTCCGGCGATCCGCGCCTGGTCGCGCAGGTGGAAACCATCGTTCAGCAGCTCACGGAAGTCCGAGCGGAGCAACCCGTGACCCTCGTGCTGGAGCTTCAGAACCTCCCGGCCGCGGATGCCGAGCGGGTCATTACCGAGCTTCAGCGCAAGCAGACCCCCGGCGGCACAGGTCGTTCCGGGGTGACTCGACCCGGCGGTGGCGTGCGGCCCAGTGGGGCACGCTCGTCCGGCGGCGGTTCGAGCGGCGGCACGAGCACGCCACGCCGTTCGACGGCACCCCCGTCGACGCCGCGCCGTCCGTCGCGCAGCGGTGGCGGCAGCCGTGGGGGCGGTGGGACACCGCCGGCACTGGACTTGGGCTTCGCGGTGCGGACGCCGACGGCTTGGGGCGACTGGTCAGTCCGACCCGCTGCGTGGGTGACGCCCGTGGTGGCTACCACTCCGCTGTCGCCTGTGATCGGCCTGTTGATGGCTGGTGCAGGCAGCGAAGACCGATCGGCAGGGCAAGCTGCAACCACCCGGCCAACGGCGACCCGCCCGACGCGTCGGACAACGCCTTCGGCGCCGGCGCCCGCAGCGACGCCCGAACCGCCGGGCACGCCGCAGCCTGTGCCGTCACGGGGGCCGGCTCCGCGCGACCAAATCCTGGCGACGGTAGAGGACGACGTGACGGGTTCGCCGGAAAGCGAGCCGGCGGAGCTGCTGGAGGGACTGTCCGGTGTGACCGGCGCTCTGCGGGGCGAAGTGGTCGCCAACGCGATTGATGATCGCAAGATCATCATCACCGGCGACGCGGCGGACGTGGAGTTCATTCAGCGCGTCCTGAAGATGATGGACGCGACCAAGGCGCCGTCGATCATCGAGGTGTTCACGCTGGAGAAGGCGAAGGCCGCAGCGCTGGCCCCGATCATTGACAAGGCGGTCAAGGCCCGGCTCGATGCGGCCGGTCGCAAGGATCGCTTCAGTGTCAACGCCGAGGGGCGCAGCAACTCGCTGATCGTCTCGGCGTCGCGCGACGTGATGGACGAGATCGCCGAACTGGTCGCGCGACTCGACGTGGTGCGCGCCGGGGAAACAACCGTGCGGCGGGTGCCGCTGGTTCACATCCGCGCGTCGGAGGCGGTGGCTACGCTGCAACCGACCATCGAGAAGCTGAACAAGATGCGCGAGGTGCCGCCGGAGTCGCAGGCGTCCGTGCAGGCGATCGACCGCGACAACAGCGTGATGATCATCGGCACGCCGGCAGATCTGGACGAGATCGAGAAGTGGTTCGAGGCGCTGGATGTCGAAATCAGCGCGGAGAAGCAGCCCAAGAGCTTCGTCCGCGCGGATGCCATTCTGATCCAGCTTAAGAACGCGCAGGCGGAGGATGTGGCCAAGGTCATCAACGACATGATCAAGGAGGAGCAGGAAGCCGCGCTCGCGGCGGTGGGTGCCGATGCGAAGAAGGCCGGCAAGCCGGCCGTCAAGACCATCAAGCTGCGCCTGCCGGACGGCACGGAACTGCCGGAGCTGCAACTGGAGTACCCGATTCGCCTGGTGCCGGAGAAGGGGACGAATTCGCTGATCATCTTCTCCACGCCGGACAACAACGCCGCTCTTCAGGCGATCGTTGGCGTCTTCGACTCGCTGCCGATCGGGGCGGAGACGGACGTGAAAGCGTTCGCGCTCCAGCATGCGAACGCGGAAGAGGTGAGCAAACTGCTCACGGATTTGTTCAAAGACAAGAGCCCGTTGAACCGCCCGAGCGAAGGGAGCGGAACATCCTTGCAGAAGGGCGTCATGCCGCCGGTGCCGCCCGGAGTTGCGGCCCGGGGGCTGCCGTACCCGGTGACGGTGCAGCATGATCCGCGCAGCAACGTGGTGATCGTGGTCGGGCGGTCCGATGCGGTGCTGCTGGCGGCGGGGCTGATTCGGGAGCTGGACCGCCCTACGGTGGAACTGGGGCTCCAGGCACACGTCCTGGAGCTGAAGCACACGCAAGCCGGCCCGCTGGCGGAAAAGCTGAAGAAACTCCTCGATGACCGTGCCAAGGCGCTGAAGGGCGACAAGAACGCCGCCCGCGACAGCGCGGTCATTCAGCCGGAGGAGCGCTCCAACACGTTGATCGTGTTGGCGACCGCCGAGGTCTACGAGATGGTGGAGGACCTGGTCCTCCAGCTCGATGCGGCGCAGCGTTATAGCGTCGTGGACACGCGGTTCCGGCCGCTCCAGTTCGCCGACGCGGTTAAGCTCCAGGCCATTCTTGATGAGATGTTCAAGGCCCGCAAGGACGCCGAGAAGGCGGCCAACAAGGACGCGACCGACACGCTGAGCGTGCTGGCGGATGCGCGCAGCAACGCGCTGCTGCTGACCGGTACGCGGGACTACCTGGCGGAGGCGGAACGCGTCATCGGACAGCTCGATCAGGAGTTCGAAGGCACGGTCGTTTTCCGGGCCCGCAAGGTCCGCCTCAACAGTGCCGCCAACATCGCCACGCTGCTCAAAGACATGATCGACAAGGCCCTGAAGCAGCAGGACTCCAAGCTGAAGGGTTCGCCGATTCACGTGTCGGCCGACCCGGTATCGGACACGCTGCTGCTGGCGGCGTCGCGCGAGGACATGCAGGTGCTCGAGCGGTGGGTGGAGATTCTCGACCGCCCGAGCGAAGTCGGCCGCATGACTCGCATCATTCCGCTGCGGCAGGCCGTGGCCGACGATGTCGCCAAAGCGGTAGGCGACATTTTCAAGAAACAGGCCGGCGGAACGGGCGGAAAGGGCGGAGAGATTGATATCACCGTGACGGCGGACAAGACGACCAACTCCGTCGTCGCGTTCGGCCCGCCCGCTTTGCTGGTGGACGTGGAAGACTTCGTCCGTCAGCTCGACTCCACCGAAGCCCGCAAGGGTGCGGTCGTTCGCATCTTCAAGCTGACCCAGGCAGACGCGCAGGAGGCCGGCGACCTGCTCAGCCGCATTCTCGATCTGCGCGGCGGATCGGTCGGTGGGACGGGCGGCGGCGCGGCGGGCGGAAGCACACGCCAGGAGGCCGCCAAGCAGGTCCTGCTGATCTTTCAACGCGAGCACCCCGAGGTCGGCATGGAGACGCTCAAGGGCTTGCGTTCGGACATCGTCGTCATCTCCGACCTCCGGACCAATTCGCTCGTAGTGACAGCTCCGCCGGAGAGCATGCCGCTGATGGAGTCCCTCGTGGCGGCGATCGACGTCCCGCCCGAGGCGGCCCGCATCCGCGTCTTCCGGCTGCGCAACAGCGATGCCGAACAGATGGTCAAGCTGCTGGACGACATCTTCAAGCAGCAGACCCGTACCGGCACGACTCGCGGCGGTACCAGCGGCGAGCCGGAGCGCGTCCTGACCTTCGGTGAGGGCGTCGAGGGCGGGCGGCAGGAAATCGCGTTTGCCACGGATGTCCGGACGAACTCGGTCATCGCCGCCGGCACCCCCGGCTACCTCGATCTCGTGGAGCAAATGATCCTCGAGCTGGACACAGTCCCGATCAAGGATCGCGAGGTCATTGTCTACTCTCCGCGAAACAACAAGGCCGACGTCATCGTGCCCTCCATCAAGGAGTGGAGCGACGCGGAGCAGAAGCGACTCCAGGACATCGGGGAGGACGTGTCGGTCGGCGTCAAGCAGGAGCGGATGGTAACGGCGATCGCCAACAAGGACGCCAATCGCGTGATTCTGTCGGTGGATCCGCGGTTCAAGGACACGGTGATGAGGGTGGTTCGCGATCTGGATCAGCCACCGCCGCAGGTGCTGATTCAGGTGCTTATTCTCGAAGTCACCATGGATAACTCCCTCGATTTGGGAGTCGAATTCGCGTTCCAGGACTTGCAATACGCGAAGGCGGGTCCGACGGATACGACGACCTTCGACTTCGTCGGCGGCACCGATATCGGCGCGGTCGGCAGCGGTCTGGGCGGCTTCACCTTTACGATCACTGGCGCCGACTTCAACTTCCTGTTCCGCACGCTCCAGAGCGAGGGCAACCTGCGCGTGCTGAGCCGGCCGCAGATCGTCGCGATGGACAATCAGAAGGCGAAGATCGACATCAGCAACGATGTGCCCTACGTCACGGGTACACAGACTTCGACGACCGGCCAGATCAGCACGAGTGTCGGACGTCAGAAGGTTGGCATCACTCTGGAGGTCACACCGCAGATCAACCCGGACGGGTTCGTCCGGATGGAGATTAACCAGAAGGTCTCGGACCTTACCGGTTCGACGGTCGATGTCGGCCCGGGCGTTACGGCGCCGATCTTCTTCACCCGCGAAGCCGAAACCACGATCACGGTGCAGGACAATGAGACCGTCGTGCTCGGCGGCCTTATCACCTCGCGCACGGAAAACCGTGAACAGAAGGTGCCGCTGGTTGGCGACATACCCGGCCTGGGTCTCCTGTTCCGCAACCAGAATGACACCTCGCGCCGGGTCGAGTTGCTGCTCGTGCTGACGCCGCACGTCATCCGAACGCCCGATGAATTCCGGGCTTTGTCGGAGGTGGAGCGGGATCAGCATCAACTGTTGCCGCGTGATGTGCTGGAAAGTCCGCTGATGCAGGGGCTGCGGGTCGTGCCGCCGGAGGAGCAGGTGCCGCCCGAGTCGCTGACCCCGTCGCCGACGGAACCGGGGGAGTCTTTCCGGGAGTCCTTGGAGCCGAAGGAGGAGGAGTACGGCCCGCTGCGGCCCGCGCTGCGGGTGCCGCCGGCGGACGCGGATTCTTACGACGTGCCGCTCACGGCCCGCGTGCGCGAGAGACGGTAGTCCGGGCGGCCCCGCCCCTGGCTGCTGGGTCCTGACCGGAAGAGCGCTGGCCTGTGGTCAATTATGAGAACGATGTGCGCTTTGACCGTGCCCACTCGCGCCGGACGATGCCTTTCGCTGCTTTGCGTGACGCTGGCCGCGCTGTTGGTCGGTTGCGAGGCGCCGGGACCGACGGCTGAAAGCGGCTCACCGGGAACGCAGGGCGGGTGGCTCGAAACGCTCTTCCGCGCTTCGCCCGCTCAGGACGATGTCATCGCGATCCGCCAGTTCTACAATCCTTTGCCCTGGCTGCGGGATGCCGACGGGCGGATCAGCGGCTTTTACACGCGGGTTTACTTTGTGTCCGCCCGGACGAATAAGGGCGTGTTCGTCCGCGGGCCGATCACGGTCACACTCAGCCGGCTGCGGCCGCGGGCGACGGGCGGTTATGACCGTGAGCTCGTGCACGAATGGACATTGGACGAGAAGGCCGCCCGTGGATTCCGCGTGGTGAAGACTTCACGCCTGGGGGAGTCCTACGGCTTTGCCCTCCAGTGGCCGCCTGAAGTGGACGTGATGGGGAGGCGCGTGGAAATCGCCTTCGCATATCAGCGGGCGGACGGACGTGTCATCCGCGGCGTTCCGCGGCAACTGTTCGTGCCGGTGCCGCCCGGCTTCGCGCCGCCGCGGGACTCGGAGCCCGCAGCGCCGACGCTCGACGACGCCACACGTCCGACCTCACCGCGGCCGGGGGGGGTGGGGCCGTCATGATGCCGTGGGGGTTATTCGGCGTGGCGTTAATCGTGGCGCTGGTGCTTCAGACCAGCGTGTTGCCGTTTTGTGGGGTTCGGGAAGTTGACCTGCTGCTGACGCTTGCGCTGATCTGCGGGTTGGCGGCGCCAACGATCGATGCCCGGCTGGCGGGCTGTCTGGTCGGCTTCGCCCAGGACATCGACACCGCCGGGCCGTTGGGGTGGCATACTCTGCTGCTCGGCCTGACCGCCACCCTGCTGACGGTCTTGCGCGAGTGGGTCAACCGGCACCTGTGGTGGGCCCGCTGGCTCATCGCCTTCACGGCGGCGCTGCCGACCCAGCTCATCCTGGAGGTGCACCTGCGCTTCGGGCACGGCGGATACCTGCGCGGGGTGTGGGACGCCGTGGCGACAGCAACCGTTGCCGCCCTGTTGGCCGCGCTGCTGACGGGTCTGCCCGCGTGGCTGCGTCGGCGTCAGCGACGTCGGCGGACCGCTTTCTGAAACGGTTACTTTCGCACGAAAACGGTGGTGCCGCTCGCGTAGCCCATGCGCTCGTCGCAGACGCTTTCAATGACCGCGGCGACGTGGTCCGGGTCGAGCGTCTTGTCCGCCGGGAACTTGGGGAACAGACCGCGCATGAGCGTCGTTTCTACCGCGCCCGGGGCTACGCTGTAGACGCGGATGCCGACCGGCCGGCCTTCCGCCGCCATCGCGTGCGAGAACAGGTTCACCCACGCCTTGCTGGCGCCGTACACCCCGAAGCCAGGGAACGGATCGACGGAAGCCACCGACGAAACGTTAACAATCACCCCGCCGCCCTGCCGTTTCATGATCGGCCACACAGCTTGCGTCGTGTGGAAGATCGCCGCCATGTTCACGGCGACAACGCGGTCGAAGTCGGCGGGCGAAAACGCCTCGATCGCGGCGAGCGGAGCCGCGCCGGCGTTGTTGACCAGTACGTGCACGCCGCCAAACCGACCGACGGCACGCTCGATCACGCTGCGGGCGAAAGCCGGTTCGCCGATATCGCCGACGCACGGCATACACTCGCCGCCGGCTGCCTGAATCCGCTGGGCCGCGGCCGTCAGCTCGGTTTCCCGTCGGGCGACGGCGACAATGTTGCACTTCTGCTGCGCAAAGCGCAGCGCGGTGGCAAGGCCGATGCCGCGGCTGGCACCGGTAATCACGCACGTTCTGGTCGACATAGCCAAGACCTCCATCGGTCCGGGTTCGAGCGGACCGGGCACAGGATGATAGTGCGGCTGGGCACTGCGGCCAGCAACCGGCGTTGGGCAAGGCGTCGACCGGCTGCCTAGAATGATTGCGATGATCCGACTGACGCGCGAAGTCCGGTTTTCGGTTGATCGCGACTGGGCCGGCCACGTGGAGTTCAGCCGCCCCGTCACCAATTCCTGGGCGGGCTGGCCCAGTGCGGTCGGCATTGTGCCCTACCTGCGTGTGCGGGCGACACTGGGCGGCACGCCCGACCCGGTGACCGGGTTCCTGTGCAACATTGCGCTTGTCGATCAGCTTGTGCGCCGGCATGCGATTCCCTTTACCGCCGAGGCACTGCGGGAGCACGGTTGGCGGATGCCGGCTGAGCATCTGCTGGAGCACCTCTGGGAGCGCCTCGTCGGCGAGACGCCGACCGGAACGGTCCTGGAGACCCTCGAATTGTGCGTGACGCCCTGCTTGCGGTATGCGAAGTGCCGGGAGACCCCTGCGATGATCTATCTGACGCAGCAATTCGAATTTGCCGCTGCTCATCGACTGCACTGCCCGCAGCTCAGCACTGAGGAGAACGTGTCGACCTTCGGCAAGTGCAACAACCCGCGCGGACACGGGCACAACTACCTGCTGGAAGTGACCATCGTCGGTACGCCCGACCCGCAAACCGGCGCCTTGCTCCCGCTGCCGCATTTCGAGGAGCTGGTGCAGAAGACGGTTATTGACCGACTGGACCACCGGCACCTCAACGAAGACTGTCCCGAATTTCGCGCCGTCAACCCCACCGTGGAGAATATCGCTCGTGTCATCTGGGACATGCTGGCCGACAGAGTCGCCCCGGCCCGACTGCACCGCGTGCGGGTGTACGAGACCCCGAAGACCTGGGCCGAGCGTACGGCGGATAACGGCGAGAGCCCATGATGTTTGCGGCGAGCCTCCGAGGCTGCGCGCGGGGGGCGTTCTAAACGGTCAAAGAGCGCGATGTTCCCTGAGACCCCGATCCACTGGTGCAAGTGAGGAGCACCCACCATGGCCACGGCCGCGCGGATTTGCGTGCTTGCCAAGCCAGGCGGTGCACGAACCAAAGGGTTTGCCGCTCAGCGGCTCATATAGGCTTTTCCGTCCCGTCCCTGGAAGTGCGTGATCACGCCGGTGTCGGTGGCCCGGTAGCACCAATAGCGGTTCGGGATCGGCATACGGCCCGGCAACACGAACTTCGGCGACTGGGGGTCGGGTCCGATGCTCCAGATGGCGTAGCGAACAGGGCTCTCCCGGATGTCGAAATAATACCGCCCGCCCGTCCCGGAACAGTCCGGAAAAGTGTCCGGGACCCACAGCGAGGAGCAGTTCGGCGGCTGCGTCAGGAGCGTCGACTCGTTCAGAATGGCCGGCCCGACCGCCCGGTACTTGTACGTGTCGCTGTTGGGGTCGAACACGTCGCGGACCTGCACCGCCGCAATGTAGCGGTCTCCACCGCTGTCTTGGATTCGCTTTTGCCCCTCCGGCAACAGTCCTTGGCGTCCGAGCTCGATCGGCAACTCATAGGCCGACCGCAGGTTGCATGAGAAGCGCGTGGGGGGGATGGTGCCGGCGTTCGTGTCGGCGTACATGTGCAGCGCCACCTCGATTCCACGCAACTCCGAATGCGCCCGCACGATGCGGGCGCTGATGCGGGCGATGCGCATGGCCGGCACCAGTAGCGACAGCAACAGCGCGATGATCGCGACGACGATCAGCGTCTCGACCAGCGTAAATGCTCCCGCCGCCGCTGCCGGCCTGCGCGTAGCAATTCTCATCGACCCTACCCACCGAGAGCTGCGACGAACCCGTCAATGTCGGCGAAGGTCACTTCGCCGTCCCGATTCATGTCTGCGCTTAACCAGGGGCAGTTCGGATAAAGTTGCTCCCAGACGGCCTGCCCGCCCAGCGCCACGATAAACGGATCAATGTCCGCGAAAGAGATCTGGCCATCGCAGTTCGTGTCGCCATAGAGCAGCAGGGGTGGTGAAAAGTCGGCCGGGCTCAGCACGAGCAGGTAGTAGCCGCCAATGCCGGACGATGAAACCTGGTTCAGAATGCCCGTGACGTCAAACTCGCCGTCCGGAGCGGGCACTTGCTGGAACGCAGAATTGCGGCCGAGGCGCATGGGCAGCGTCCGGCCAGTACTATCAACCAGCGTGAGCTGCGCATTCGGTCCCCAGCCGGCCGACGACACAAGGTGAACGTCCTGAACGTCGATGAGCGTGGATTGATACCGCTCGCCGCCGGTCTGTCGCGTCCAGTCCCAGATGAACGCGTCATTGGGGTCTTTCAGCTCGGACAACGTGACCGGCGCAGGCGTCGGCAACCCATAGCCCTGTTGCAGAAGAACCAGCTCGAAGTCGAGCGCCGGGTCGTTGCTGTGCTGCTCATTAATGTTCATCTTGCCGGCGTAGGGCAGACCGCCGCGGCCGCGGATTTCGATCAGATCGCCACGCCGCAGCAGGATGCCCGTGTTGGGATCGTGATTCACCCGGGCGAGCTCAGCCAGCCACGCGGCGTCCGTGTAGCTGAAGCTGGGATCCGCATGCCACGGCAAGTTGCCGTAGTTCTGGCCCATGTAGCAGGCAGTGCCGCCGAAGTCATCCGGATCGGCCGTTTGCACCAACACCTCCCATTGTGCCCCGAGTTGCCACGGGTGATATTCCGGATCAAAGGCGGGTGTCGGATCGAGCCAGTCTTCATGGTTGTTCAGGATCACGCCGCGGAGCCGCACTGGGAAGCCTCCCGTATAAGCACTGCTCCCGTCGGGATTTACGGCCTGAAAGGTCTGATGGGAGATTAGAGGAACCTCGTCCCAGTTCTGCGCCAGCACGCCGGGGACTTGGATTACCAGGATCAACACGGCTCCGAGGAATGCAGCCAGTCTCACGTTTGTGCTCCTTTCCTTGTAAGTGTCCAAGAGGCGAGCGCCGTCAGTATTACGAATTTACAAAAGATAATACCAGCGCAGGTCGCTGTCAAGCGGCTATTTCCCGATTGCCGGTCCGACCTGCGCCCGGTATACCACCGGCGGCGGATGCGCGCTTACCCGCCACGGCGCGGGAGGAGGCGGTGGTTCGGAGTGGCGTTGTGCGGCGCATGTCAGATTTAGCACAGCCAGGCGGATGTGGCACGCCGCGTACAGCGGTTCTCGCGCTGCTGAACCTGGTCTTGCTGACGATTGGCGGTTGCGAGCGCGGGGTGCCGAGCAGTCAGCCGGCGAGCAGCGGACTGGGGCCGCGGGAGACTGTAGCCCGGCTCCGCGAGCTGCGCGCGCAACGTCGCTACGCCGAGCTGCGGAGCTTGGTTGTTCCTGAGCGTGGGCCCGAGGTCGTGACAACTCTGCTGGCCTTCGATGACTTCCTGGACGCGAACCGACAGCTTTGCGCCTGGATTCGCGACCACGTAGGGCTGGGGCTCGCAGAAACGATCGACCAGTCGTACATAGGAGATTTTCTCGGCATCTTCGCCACGCACGTCCAATTGCTGGACGAAAACGTCCGCGGCGACGAGGCCACGGTCTCTTACACGGTCGCCGGTCAACTGCCCGCGCAGCGGGCCGTCCTGCGCCGCGTGAACCGGGTTTGGCGTTACGATCCGGAGGGCGGATATTCGCCGCAGTTGCCGCAGGCGTTCCACGAGCTGGCTCGGGGTCTGGACCGGGCGCGGGGGGAGCTGGAAAGTGGCCGGTTACCGCCAGAGCAGGTCCGGGCTGCGCCCGAGCGGTTAGCTGAGCGTGTACGGACGCATTTGGCAGCCGGTGTGAAGCTGCTGTCGGAGGCGAGGCGCGCGGCCGAGGCCATGTCCCGCCCGGGNTGACCGCGGGCCCCGCGTCCTCTGCTCGACTCGCCGAACGTGAGTTCGNTCACCACGGGGCGGGCGAAACAGCCACGCTCGTGATCTCAGAGGCTCGCGCCAGTGCTTGCCAAACGCCGTCGGCGTGCGGACGATACCGCTTTCGTGCGCCGTGTGGCGGCGGCCGGTCAGGTGGTACCTGCCGCGCGACGCGTCCCGGAGGAATCAGTCGATGTCGACCATGACGTGTCCCGATCCGCAGTGTGCCCACGAGAACGTTGCGGGGGCGACGTATTGCGCGCGGTGCGGAACGCCTCTGCCGAGCGCCGCGGCCAGCGAGAGCCAGGCCGAGACCACGGAGGAGTATCAGCTTCCGGTGGCGGGCTTTCAGGGGACGCCGGAGGAGATCGACCGCCAGTGGTTCGAGAAGTGCTACAAGGGGCGGGGGGACACGATGCTGCAACTGACTTGGCGAGCGGTGCTGATGGGCACCGTGTTGGGGGCCGTCCTCTCAACGACGAATATCTACATCGGGCTCAAAGCCGGCTGGGGCTTCGGCGTCTCGATCACCGCCTGCATCCTCTCGTACGCCATCTGGACCACGTTGTACAAGCTGAGGATTGCGCGGACGCAGATGACGATCCTGGAGAACAACTGCATGCAGACCGCCGCCAGCGCGGCCGGGTATTCGACGGGGGGAACGCTGATTTCGGCGTTTGCGGCGTACGTGCTGCTGAACAACCAGACCATGTCGATCCCGGTGCTGATGGGGTGGGTTTTCTTTCTGGCCATCCTCGGGGTCACGATGGCGATCCCGATGAAGCGGCAGATGATCAACGCGGAGCAACTGCGGTTTCCCAGCGGGGTGGCGGCGGCCGAGACGCTGCGGGCACTGCACAGCACGGGCGGCAAGGGACTTCAGTCCGCCAAGGCGCTGGGCTTGGCCGGGCTGCTGGCGATGATCAGCAAGTTCTGGACGGAAGGATTGGTCACCATCAGCGCGCGGCTGGAAACGTTTCAGCTCGGGCACTGGGTGGACCGGCTGAACGAGCTCGTGTTTGGCCGTGCATGGATCGGCCGAACGGTGTGCATCTCATGGGAGCCGATGTTCATTGCCGCAGGCGCGATCACCGGCATGCGCGTGTGCACGAGCATGCTGATCGGGGGCGTGACGTGCTGGATGATCTATGTGCCGCTGCTTCAGCGTTACGGTGTGGACACCGGAGAGGGCTTCCGTTCCGTGGTGCAGTGGACGTTGTGGGCCGGCACGGCCTGCATGGTGACGTCGGGGCTGCTGTCCTTTGGTCTGCAATGGCGCAGCGCCGTGCGGGCCTTCGGCGGGCTGGCGCGCATGTTCACCGGCAGCAGCGCCCGCCCCGGCACAGTTCAGGCGGAGATGGAAGCAATTGAGACGCCCGGCTCGTGGTTTGTGGCGGGACAACTGATCGGACTGGCCGGGTTGGCATACATGGGGCACATTACCTTCCAGATGCCGGTCTGGGAGACGGTGGTCGCGGTGCTGCTGTCCTTCGCCCTGGCCCTGGTCGCGTGCCGCGTCACCGGCGAGACCGATACCACGCCCATCGGGGCGATGGGCAAGATCACCCAACTGACGTTCGGGGCGATCGCGCCGGGGAACATGAACGTCAATCTAATGGCCGCCAACATTACCGCCGGATCGGCCGGCGCGTCGGCCGCGCTGCTCACCGACCTTAAGAGCGGTTACCTGCTTGGCGCGCACCCGCGCAAGCAATTCCTCGCGCAGTTCTCCGGTATCTTCGTGGGCACGCTGGTCACAGTGCTGTGCTTTTCCGCGCTCGTGCCGGATGCCTCCGTGCTCGGCACCAATCAGTTCCCGGCGCCCGCGGCACAAACCTGGAAGGCCGTGGCGGAGGCGCTGGGACGCGGCCTCAGTCAGTTGCACCCGATCAAGCTCTGGGGCATCGCCATCGGCGGCGCCGTGGGGCTGATTCTGCCACTGTTGGGCATGGCCTTCCCGCGCTACGCGAAGTGGATTCCGTCCCCGGCCGGCCTCGGGCTGGCATGGGTTTTCCAGTGGTACTACAGCGTGCTGTTCTTCCTTGGTGCCCTGATCGGCTATTACGTGGAGAAGCGGCATCGCCGCATCGCGGAGGACTACACCTTCCCGGTTGCGTCCGGCTGGATCGCCGGGGAAGCGCTGATGGGGGTCGTCATCGCGTTTATTCAGGCTGGCCCGGAGCTGTTCCGGCGCCTGCTGAGCCGCGGAGCCTGACGCGGACGGTCTGACTCGGGTCGGTTGAAAGGGTTACAGGCATGCAGTCGCAAGAGCCGTCGCGCGTCATTTGTTCTGATCCCCTGTGCCGGCACGAGAACGATCCCCGTTCGCAGTTCTGCGCCCGTTGCGGGGCGGCGCTGGTCCCGCCCGCCGTGGCGCCGCAGGCTGCCGACGAATATCAGCTTCCGATCGAAGGTTTTCGCGGAACGCCGGAGGAGATCGAGCGCCAGTGGTTTGAAAAATGCTACAAAGGCCGGGGCGATACCGTGCTCCAGCTCACCTGGCGGGCGATCATCATGGGGTCCCTGCTCGGTGGGCTGCTGTCCCTGACAAACCTCTACATCGGGTTGAAGACCGGCTGGGGCTTCGGCGTCGCGATTACGGCCTGCATTCTGTCTTATGCCATCTGGACATCGCTGCGCAAGCTCTCCGGAGACCGGCTGTCGCCGATGACCGTCCTTGAGAACAACTGCATGCAGTCCACGGCCAGCTCGGCGGGGTACTCGACCGGGGGGACGCTGGTTTCGGCCATCGCCGCGTACATCCTGATCAATGGACACACGATCCCCACCTGGACACTAATGGGCTGGGTGTTCTTTCTGGCGGTCCTCGGCGTCACGATGGCCATCCCCATGAAACGCCAGATGATCAATATCGAGCAGCTTCGCTTCCCCAGCGGGGTAGCGGCCGCGGAGACATTGCGGGCGCTGCATACGACCGGCGGCAAGGGGATTCAGTCCGCCATTGCGCTTGGCATTGCCGGCCTGTTCGGCGCAACCAGCAAATTCCTGACGGAGGGACTGGTACGGCTCAGCCCCCGCCTCGCTGAGGTGCAGATTTCGTCCTTGGTGGAACGCTTTAACCTATGGGCGCTTGGGCCCCTGTGGGTCGGCCGTACCGTGGCGTTTTCGTGGGAGCCGATGTTCATCGCCGCGGGGGCGATCACCGGCGTTCGCGCCTGTGCCAGCATGATGCTGGGAGGAATCCTGTGCTGGATGGTTTTCGTGCCTGAGCTTCAGCGGCACGGCATTGACACGGGTGAGGGGTTCCGCGAGGTCGTGCAGTGGACGCTGTGGGGCGGGGCCGCCTGCATGGTTACCTCCGGGCTGCTGTCCTTCGGGCTGCAATGGCGTGCCGCCGTCCGAGCTTTCCGCGACCTGGGAAAGATGTTCTGGCGACGACGGGGCGGCGGCCGCGATGACCTCGATGCGATCGAAACGCCGGCCTCCTGGTTCATTGGCGGCCAGCTTGTTGGAACCGTCGGACTGGCCTATTTGGCGCACACGACCTTCGGCATGCCCTATTGGCTGACCGTCGTTGCCGTCCTGTTGTCGTTCGCGCTGGCCCTGGTTGCGTGCCGTGTCTGCGGGGAGACCGACACAACCCCCGTGGGGGCGATGGGAAAGGTCACCCAGCTCACCTTCGGCCTGATCGCACCGCGCAACATGAACATCAACCTGATGAGCGCGTGCATTACGGCGGGCGCCGCAGATTCGTCCAGCGATTTGCTGACGGACCTGAAAAGTGGCTATCTGCTCGGCGCCAATCCGCGTAAGCAATTCATCGCCCAGTTCGCGGGCATCTTCCTGGGCACTGTCGTATCCGTGCTGACCTTCAACCTCGTGGTCAGCAGCCCCGAGATCCTCGGGTCCGACAAGTTTCCTGCACCGGCCGCGCAGACCTGGGCGGCGGTCGCTCGCGCGCTGGGCGAAGGACTGGCCAGCCTGCATCCGGTCAAACAATACAGCATTCTCATCGGTGGGCTGGTGGGCATCCTGCTGCCGCTGCTGTCGATGGCCGTGCCGAAGAAGTACCGTGAATGGGTGCCGTCGCCGGCGGGCATCGGGCTGGCGTGGACCTTCAACTGGTACTACAGCCTGCTGTTCTTCCTGGGTTCCATCATTGGACTCGTCCTGGAAAAGGCTCGTCCGAAACTCTCCGAGCAATACACGTTCCCCGTCGCGTCCGGCATCATCGCAGGCGAGAGCCTGATGGGCGTGGCCCTGATCTTCTGGGAATACGGACCCGAGATGTTCCACAGCCTTCTGAAAGGAGGCTGACGGGCGCGGAAAACCGTACGGTTAGCGGATCCCACGCCGTCCAAGAACGGCTCACCCTGCGCTGCGGATGATCCGCTCCCCCGCTGGCTGCGCAAAATAACCCGGAGCGTCGCACCAGCGTGTGGTACGACGCATCGGTCGGCCGCAGGCATTCAAATCGGGAGCGAGAGCCGGTGCGGGTTACTTGGGCCAGACCTTCTCGCCGGTCTTCGCGTCGGTCAGCTTGATCGCGTCCACCGGGCACACCTGGGCGGCCTGGAGAATTTCCTCGTCCGTGTGGCCGTTCGGATCTTTGACCGTCGCGATATTGTCCGCGTCCATCTCGAACGTGTTCGGCGCCTCGCCGCAACACGCCCCGTCGCCGATACACAACTCGCGATCGATCTCAATCTTGTACTTGCCCATTCACCGTCCTCCTGCCGGCGCTACGCTTTCGACGGCGTTGCACCGACACGAAACTTGTGCCCGGCTCGGCTCGGGGCGGCACGCGGCCCCGACGGTACTGTCTTTCAGCGCCGTTTTCGTCGGTACGGGGCCTTGCCCCACACCGGACATACCTTTTCTTAGCCCCGCGGCGCAATTTGTCAACCGCGGTCAAGCCGCATCGCTTGAGCGTTTGTGCGGGTCTATTCCTCCTGGCCGCTTTCCGCTTGGTTGCGAGTGCGACTGACTCAACTTTGCGGATGTCGTCGAACGGGATCCATCGCTCACCGCTGCACTTTTTCGCGGTCATTTTGCAACGGGAGGTCCAAGAGCTTGAAAACCCGCATTGGGCCTTGCTCAGCACCGAGTCTCCGACGTCAAGGCAGGAATCTTCGAGGCCAGTGTGGCGACGCGCCTCGCTTTGGCGCCGACACTCAGTCAGCCCCGCCGTTACACACCCACCGCGGCCGGACGGCGCGGAAACAGCCGGCGTTTCAATCCGTGCCAAATACCCCACGCGCGCGGACCGGGTGTGAATTCGAGCACCAGGAGTGTGACGTCATCGTGCGATAGTTCTTCCGCCCGCGTGTGCGTGCGCAGGGCGGCTACGATGATCTCGGTCAGCCTCTGGACGTCCGCCGAGGCATTCGTGTCGAGTAACCTCTGCAATCCTTCCTCGCCGAACAGGTTCCCGGCAGGGTCCGGGGCTTCCAGAACGCCATCGGTGACCAGCAGTACCCGATCGGCCTGACGAACGCGCTCGGTTCGCCGCGAGAACGATACGTCCGGGCTGATCGCCAGCGGCAGATCGCGCAGCGTATCGCGCGCCCGCGGCCGATCGGCTGCGGTCAGTCGCGTCCAGCGGTTCGTCGATCGCCGAAAAAGCCAGCCCGGCGGATGGCCGGCGTAGCTTACGGATAGACGATGCATGGGGGGAAAGTAGGTCAGGGCGGCGGCGGTCGTCATCGTGCCCAGATCGGCCGCCTCCAGCCGGCGATTGAGCTCGGACAGCACACGCCGCTGATCCAGATTGTTCATGTATCGACGAAGCAGACCGTGGATCTCGCCGCTGACGCGGGCGACCGGTTCCCCATGACCGGCCACGTCGGCCAGACAGAAGCGGGAGATGAGCCCGGAACTGCACAAAGACACGTAGTGGATGTCGCCGCCGCGCCCTCCCTCGCAGGGGTGCGAGTACAACCATCCGTGCACGCCGGGCAGCTCGATGGGGCCGTTGATGGCACGGTTTCCACCCCAGATCTCTGCGCAATAGAACTCGGGCGTGGGGGAGGGTGACTGGACGTCTGCGCTGAGCGGGCTCATGGGCGTTCTCCGCAAGCGCCCGGGGCGACTTCCTTCGGCTCCTCGGCCGCGGGGCCGGGTACGCAGCCAACGCGGGCCAGTATACTACAATACGACGCCGGAGGTCCGCCGTGCGGCGGCGTGTCAGCCGCCCCGGGGGTAGGGACGACGGGGCCCGGCGTGGAGGAGACCGGTGATGGCTGCTCATTGTTCGCCGCGTGCGACGCCGACCGTAAAAGAAGTGGAGCCGGCGCCGTGTGATCTGAGCCACGATCCGACCACGATGTCGGGTATTCCGATTAAGCGCGTCTACGGGCCGGAGGATTTGGCATCCATTGATTTCGCGCGCGACATCGGCTGGCCGGGGCAGTTCCCGTTCACACGGGGCATGCACCCGAACATGTACCGCAAGCGCGTCTGGACGATGCGTCAGTTCGCGGGGTTCGGGACCGCGCGGCAAACGAACCAGCGCTTCAAGTACCTGCTGGAGAAGGGGCAGACCGGGCTGAGCACCGCGTTCGATCTGCCCACCTTGATGGGCCGCGACTCCGACGACCCGCTGGCGCTGGGCGAAGTGGGCAAGTGCGGCGTGGCGATCTCGTCGCTGGAAGACATGAAGGTGCTGTTCGACGGCATCGATCTGTCCGAGGTCAGCACGAGCATGACCATCAACGCGCCGGCCGCCATTCTGCTGGCCTTCTACATCTGCGTCGCGCGGGAGCAGGGCGTGGCGCTGGACGACCTGCGCGGCACGCTCCAGAACGACATCCTCAAGGAGTTCCACGCCCAGAACGAGTTCGTGTTCCCGCCCGGCCCGAGTGTCAAGCTGGTCGTCGACACGATCGAGTATTGCACCCAGCACATGCCGCAGTGGAACACCGTCAGCATCAGCGGCTATCACATCCGCGAAGCGGGTGCGACCGCTCCGCAGGAGCTGGCCTTCACGATCGCGGACGGTATGTGCTACGTGGAAGAAACCCTCAAACGCGGACTGGATATCGATGCCTTCGCGCCGCGCCTGAGCTTCTTCTGGGATGTCCACAACGAGTTCTTCGAGGAGATCGCCAAGCTGCGTGCGGCCCGCCGCATGTGGGCCCGCATCATGCGCGACCGCTTCCACGCCCGCAACGAGCGGAGCTGGTGGCTGCGGTGCCACTGTCAGACCGCCGGCGTCTCGCTCACCGAGCAGCAGCCGATGGTCAATATCATTCGCGTCGCCTACCAGGCGCTGGCGGCCGTGCTGGGTGGCACGCAGTCCCTCCATACCAACAGCATGGACGAAACCCTCGCCCTGCCCACCGAGCACGCCGTCAAAATCGCCCTGCGCACGCAGCAGGTGCTCGCCGATGAAACCGGTGTCACCCGCACGGTCGATCCACTCGGCGGCAGCTACTTCATCGAATCCCTGACCAGCGAGGTTGAACGCCGGGCGCTCGAGATCATTGATCATATCTACAAGATCTATGGCGGCGTGCTGCCGGCGACGGAAGCCGGTTACTTCCGCCGGGCGATCGCCGACTCCTCCGCCCGCTATGCGGTCGAGTTCGATCGCGGCNAGCGGATCATGATCGGCGTCAACAAGTACGTCGAACACGACTTTGAGCGGATCCCGATCCTTAAGATCGACGAGTCCGTCGAACGCGAGCAGGTCGCTCGTCTGAAGGAACTCAGGGCCGGTCGCGACAAGCAGCGCCACGCCGCGGCGCTGAAGAAGCTTCGCGACGCGGCGGCGGCGGGCGAAAACGTGATGCCCTACCTGATCGACTGCGCCGAAGCACTCGCCACCGTCGGCGAGATGATGCGCACGTTGGAAAGCGTTTACGGCCGGTATGACGGTGGGCCGGAGCTGTGAGGCCCGGCACAGCCCCGCACGGTCCGTCCTGCCGACCGGCGGTCTGCGCCGAAAGCAGGAGCAGCCTGATGCGAATGCCGCAGCACGTAGCGACCGTGGCCTTGGTCGTGGGCGGGTACCTTTGCGCCCTCAGCACGTCGGCTTCGGCTGAGGATGCCGCCCCGGCGACACAACCAGCCGACGCGGGTGTCCTGACCGGGCTCGATGTGCTGGTTCGGGAGGAGTTCAGGCCCCTGGCCGGCCGTCGCGTCGGGCTGATCACCAATCACACCGGCGTGGATCGCGAGGGTCGGTCGATCGTTGACCTGCTGCGGGCCGCGCCGAACGTGACGCTCGTGGCGCTGTTCAGCCCCGAGCATGGCCTTTATGGCGTGCAGGATGAGAAGGTCGGCGATACGGTCGACCCGCGCACCGGTCTGAAGGTGTACAGCCTGTACGGCGAGACCTACCGCCCGACGCCCCCAGATGCTGGAAGGCATCGACACGCTCGTCTACGACATCCAAGACATTGGCACGCGCTTCTACACGTACATTGCCACCCTCGGTTACGCCATGGAGGAGGCCGCCCGTCACGGCATCCGCGTCGTCGTGCTCGATCGTCCCAACCCGATCACCGGGGCACGCGTTTTCGGGCCGCTCAATGACCGCGACGGCGAATTCACCGCCTATCACAAGGTGCCGCTTGTTCATGGTATGACCGTTGGCGAACTCGCCCGCATGTTCAACGCCGAACGCAAGCTGAACGTCGATCTGGAAGTCATCCGTCTGGAGGGCTGGCGGCGGAGCATGTGGTACGACGAAACGGGGCTCCTGTGGGTGAACCCGTCTCCCAACATGCGTTCGCTGACGGAGGCGACGCTGTACCCGGCCATCGGGTTGCTGGAGGCCTGTGACCTGTCCGTCGGACGCGGGACGGATACGCCTTTCGAGCGGATCGGCGCGCCGTGGATCGACGGCCGCCGTCTGGCGCAAAGGCTGAACAGCCTCAATTTCCCCGGCGTGCGGTTCATCCCCTTCCGGTTCACGCCCAGCGCCAGCAAGTTCAAGGGGCAGGAGTGCGGCGGCGTCCAAATTCTGCTGGTGGATCGGGACGCCTTCGATCCGTTGGAGACGGGTTTGTCGATGGCCCGCGAGCTGAAGAATCTGTTCGGCGAGCGCTTCGACTTTGATCACGTCGACCGCCTGTTGTTCAATCGGGCAGTCCTGGACAAGGTCCGAGCGACGACCGGCCCGACGTCGTACAGACTGCTGTGGCAGAAGGACCTCGAGGATTTCGTGGCCCGTCGGGCAAAGTATCTACTGTACGACTGACGCTGCTGCGGCTGCGGAGCCTCCGATGCGCACGAAACGGGTCGGCTGGCACTATGCCTTCACGCTGGTAGAACTACTGATCGTAGTCGCCGTCATCGCGCTGCTGACCGCCATCCTGCTGCCGGCCCTGGGCGCAACGCGGCTGGCCGCCCGACTGGCCGCGTGCGCGAGCAACCTGCGGCAGATCGGCATCGGCATTCACGGTTACGCGGGCGAGCACGGCGGATTCGTGCCACGTGGTCCGGACCCGCTGCACCCCTACGACTTCGCCAGCAACTTGATGGCTACTAACCAGCTCTGGAGCGGCGACGGAACGCCCGACTTCCCTGTGACGCACCCGCGCGCGTATTTCGGCCTGGGTCAACTGTTGCGAACTACATGCCCTGCGGAGAAGGTCTTTTACTGTCCCGCCGACGACAACTTCAACCAGCAGGAAGAGGTGCCGCGCATCGGAAGCGACGCGCCGGCGTATGCGTCATACCTCTACCGTGAGCTGGATCATTTGCCGCCCGAAGCGGCGCGCGGCGTGCTGGACCGGATGGGTTCAAACCGCTTCGGCGACCTGCTCATTCGCGTCGAGACGCTGGCGCTGGACACGAACAGCCTCGGCCCCGGCCTGTACCGACATACCAATCACGGCGCACGGTGGGTGAACGTCCTGAGTCGCGACGGNGCGGTGCAACGTTATACCAATCGCGCCANCTGCCTGGCGCTACCGCCAGAGAGTTTCGCCAACCCGGCGCTGATTCCCCTTGCTTTGGACCAACTGCTCACGAACGCGGACTACGCGTACGCGACGGGAACCCCCGTGGGAGCGCCCCGCGTGGTTGCGTTACGCTGAGAAGGCGCGGTGCCGGGAGCGCGCCCGACTTCCTGTCCGCTGGCCGCTACTGCCTCGGCACGCCTGGTGACCGGTAAGATACAGATAGGGCGGCGCTGCTGGGCGCGGCAGGAGGGCGCGGTATGCGCGGCATCGTTCCGGTCGCTTTGCTTGTGGGTGGGGTCTTCAGTGTCGTTGCGGCTCAGACGTCGCAACCGGCGGTCGCCTCAGGGTCTGCGGAACAGCCGATCCGCCCTGTTGGGCCGCTGGTTTCGAATTCGGCGACGCGGCCAGCGGTCCTCGTGCTGCGCGTGTGGGAGCCGGACGCGGAGACCCGCGGCTTCATCGAGGTTCTTGAGCCCCCCGGCATTCGTCATCTGCCGTACGATCTACGTGACGTTCGCGACGCACCACGGTCCGGCGACACGCCACGCGACGACGGTGAGGAATTCAATCCTGATGGGACGCCGCGGCTCGGGCCGGCTTACACTTTGGCGCGGACCTGCGTTCCGGAGTCCGCGCGGGGCAGCGTGCGCTACTACATCTACCACATTGACCTGAACGACCCGCTGGTGGCCGAGAATTGGCGGGCGCTGCAACGCGCGGAGCGCCAGGCGCAGCGCGAAGAACGGGCGGAGCGCCGCGGCCGGTGGGAATGGGAGCGCCGAAAACAGCGGTTGCTTGATGCCCACGCGCTGGCGACGGAAGAGGGTGTCGTGCTCATGCAGGCCGGTGCGTATCGGGCGGCTGTCATCGCTCTGACGCGAGCGGCGGCGCTGAATCAGGGTGATCCGGCGTGCCGGGTGTATCTTGCTTTGGCACGGGCGGGGCTCGGACACGACTTGGAAGCCGCGCAGGCTCTCCGACGGGCGTTGGAATTGCAGCCCAAGCTCGTGCCCATGAAACTGGATCTCGCGCAGTACTATCCGAGCGAGGAGGAGTTCACCGCCCAGGTCGAGGCCCTCCGTCGCCGCGTGCGCAGCAAGTCGCCGGCGACCGCGGACGAGTACTTCCTGCTGGGGTTCATGGAGTTTCAGTCGGGCGCCTACGAGCGGGCCTACGCGGCGTTCTGTCAGGCGGCGCGGAGGCTGGGCAAGGACAAGCGTCTGCGGACGTATCTGGAACTGACCAAGCCGGCCACACCTTGAGGACGCGTCTGAGCTTAGCGACGTAACGCCGGTTGGCTGGCGGAGGTGACAGAACGGGGGTTGCTCCTGTCAGATTGGCAGTGGCCTGCCGGGCCGCGCACGTTCGACGCGGTGGGTGCGTCGGCATCAACATTCTGTCCGAAAAAAGGTTAGAGCAAAACCGGGCGACCCGCTTCCGTGGTATCGTCCTTGCCGTGGGCACGCCCGGATGTGCTGCGCCTGGACGGAAGGGTCTGGCAGTGCACAAGGGAGAACCGAATGTCCAAGATCATCGGCATTGACCTCGGGACGACCAACTCGGTCGTAGCGATCATGGAAGGCGGGCAGCCGAAGGTCCTCATCAACGACACGGGCTCGCGGTTGACGCCCTCCGTGGTGGCTTTCACGGATAAGGGGGAGCGGCTGGTCGGCCAACGGGCCAAAAACCAGCAGGTCACCAACCCAAAGAACACCATCTTCTCGATTAAGCGTTTCATGGGTCGCCGACACAATGAGGTGGCCCAGGAAGAGAAGATGGTGCCCTACGAGATTGTCGGCGGCCCCGATGAGCTGGTGCGCGTCCGCGTGCAGGGCAAGGAGTACGCCCCGCCGGAGATCTCGGCCATGATCCTGCGCGACCTCAAGGCCACCGCCGAACGCTATCTCGGCGAGAAGGTCGAACGCGCGGTGATTACTGTGCCGGCGTACTTCAACGACTCCCAGCGTCAGGCCACCAAGGAGGCGGGCCAGATTGCCGGCCTGAAGGTCGAGCGGATCATCAACGAGCCGACGGCCGCCGCGCTCGCGTACGGGTTGGAGAAGAAGGCGAACGAGAAGATCGCCGTCTTCGACCTGGGCGGCGGAACGTTCGACATCTCCGTCCTGGACGTCGGCGACAATGTCTTCGAGGTGCTCAGCACCAACGGCGACACGCATCTGGGCGGCGACGACTACGACGAAGAGCTGATCAACTATGTCGCCGAGGAGTTCCGCAAGAAGGAAGGCATCGACCTGCGCAAGGATCCGATGGCGCTCCAGCGGCTGAAGGAGGCCTGCGAGCGAGCCAAGTGCGAGCTGTCCGGGAGCCTGGAGACGACCATTAACCTGCCGTACATCACTGCGGACGCCAGCGGTCCGAAGCACTTGCAGATGACCATCACGCGGGCGAAGTTCGAGCAGCTTACCGAGCATCTGACCGAACGTTGCCGGGGCCCGGTGATGCGCGCTTTGCAGGACGCCAAGCTGTCGCCCAAGGACATCGATGAGGTCGTGCTGGTGGGCGGCTCGACGCGCATGCCCGCCGTCCAGCGATTGGTGAAGGAGATCTTCGGCAAGGAACCGAACCGCAGCATCAATCCGGACGAAGTGGTGGCGATCGGAGCGGCCATTCAGGGGGCGGTGCTGGCGGGCGAGAAGTCCGACATCGTGCTGCTGGACGTCACGCCGTTGTCGCTGGGGGTGGAAACGCTCGGCGGCGTGATGACGGTGCTGATCCCGCGCAACACGACGATCCCGACCAGCAAGAAGGAAATCTTCTCCACCGCCTCGGACAATCAGCCCGCGGTCGATATCCACGTCCTGCAGGGCGAGCGGAAGATGGCCGCGGACAACCGGACGCTGGGCCGCTTCCAGCTTACCGGCATTCCGCCGGCGCCGCGCGGCGTGCCGAAGATCGAGGTGACATTCGATATCGACGCCAACGGCATCCTGAACGTCTCGGCGAAGGACCTCGGTACCGGGAAGGAACAGTCGATCGAGATCAAGGCTTCGTCCGGGCTGAGCGAGGAGGAGGTCCAGCGGATGATCAAGGAGGCCGAGGCGCACGCCGCCGAGGACGAAGCCAAGCGGAAGCTCATCGACCTGCGGAATCAGGCCGACCAGCTTCTGTACTCCACCGAAAAGATGCTCAACGAGCACGGGGCGAAGGTCGACGCCGGGGTCCGCGCGGAGATCGAGCAGGCGATGAACCGCCTGAAGGATGTGATGAAAGGCGACGACGCCACCATGATCGAGCGGGCCATGAAGGATCTGACCAACGCGTCGTACAAGGTGGGGGAGGCGGTGTACAAGTCGGCGGCCGGAGCGACACCGCCCCCGGGTGCCGGCGCTACCGCCGGTGCGACGGCGGGCGAATCGAAGAAGGACGACGACGTCATCGACGCCGAATACGAAGTCAAAAAGTAACGCCGGGTGCGCCCGGTCGCGCCCGGCAGTGGCCGGCCCGCACGAGTCCGCCTCATGATCGCCATCACGCCTTCCCTGGCCGAGTTCGAGCGGCTCGCGGACCGGTACACGAGCATACCGCTGGTGGCGACACTGATCGGTGACGATCTTACGCCGGTCAGCGCTTTCGCCCGACTCCAGGTCGCGTCTTCCCGGGCGTTTCTGCTGGAGAGCGTCGTCGGCGGGGAGAACGTGGCCCGCTATTCCTTTGTGGGGGCCGAGCCGGTCTTGACCTTCGAAGCCACACGTCAGCACGTGCGGCTGCTCGATCACCGCACCGGCGCGGTGCAGGAACGGCAGGCCGCTGACCCGCTGGCCATCCTGGAGGAGTTGATCCGGCCGTACCGCACGCCCGCCTTCCCGGACCTGCCCCGCTTCCTCGGCGGCGCCGTCGGCTATGCCGGCTACGACACGGTGCGGTACTACGAGCGGTTGCCGAACGCGCCGCCGGACGACCGCCAGTTGCCCGACCTGCTGTTCGACCTGTACGAGACGCTGGTGGTTTTCGACCACGTGCGGAAGCTGGTGCGGGTGGTGGCGCATGCGAATGTGCCCGCCGGCGGGGACCGGCTGGCGTTGAAACGTGTCTACGAAGAAGCAGTTGCGCGCGCGTCGGCGATGGTGACGCGGCTGAGTTGTTTGGCGCCGCTGACGCCGGTAGCAATCGGGTGGCCGCTACCGCCGACGGACCGTTACACAAGTACGTTTACGCGCGCCCGATTTGAGGAGGTCGTCGAGCGCTGCCAGGAGTACATCCGGGCCGGAGATATCTTCCAGGTGGTGCCGTCGCAGCGGCTGCTGGTCGAGACGCCGGCCCAGCCGCTGAACGTTTACCGCGCTCTGCGAGTCATCAATCCCTCGCCGTATATGTTCTACCTGAAAAGCCCGACGGTCGTGCTGGTCGGCTCCAGCCCGGAGATTCTGTGTCGGGTGCAGGATGGGGTCGTCACGACGCGGCCGTTAGCCGGCACGCGGCGGCGCGGGCGGACGCCGGAAGAGGATCGTCGCCTGCGCGAGGAGCTGCTGGCGGACCCGAAGGAGCGGGCCGAGCATGTGATGTTGGTAGATCTCGGTCGGAACGACGTTGGGCGGGTGGCTCGGCCGGGCAGCGTACGCATCGAGGAAATGTTGAGCGTGGAGTACTACAGCCACGTCATGCACATTTCGAGTACGGTCGTCGGCGAGCTGGCCGAAGGAAAGACCGCGTTCGATGCGTTGCGGGCCGTCTTGCCGGTTGGAACGGTCACGGGCGCGCCCAAGATTCGCGCGATGGAGATCATCGACGAGCTGGAGCCGGTGCGCCGTGGCCCGTACGCCGGCGCGGTCGGCTACGTGGACTTCGCCGGCAATCTCGACACCTGCATCGCCCTGCGCACCGTGGTGATGCAGCCGGCGGATGGGGCGGGCACCGATTCCCTGTCCCGTTGGCGCGCCTGGGTCCAGGTTGGGGCGGGCGTGGTCGCCGATTCTGTCCCCGCCCGCGAATACGAAGAGACGCTGAATAAGGCCCAGGGGCTGCTGGCCGCCATCCGCGCTGCCGAGGAATGCTTCTCCTGAGCTTCGCTGTCAGGTAGCAACGTCATGCCCGCTTGGCTGCGACCTGCAAATCGGTGCGCACCAGGTCGCCCGTAAAAACTTCGATGCGGGCGTGTGGGGCGCGGCGGATTACTGTGTTCCGCGTGACGCCATCCGAAGTGCGCGCGGACGCGAACGGACTCTGGATTTGGCCGTCGCAAGCCTCCGAGAAGTTGTCGCCGGTTGCCACCCCGTGCGGGTGGGGCTTCAGAATCGTACCGTTTCCAGCGCCGCGCGCACGACACGGCCGGGATCGGGCAGATACGTCAGCTCGTTCTGGAAATAGGGGATGATCGTGTCGAATCCCGTGACGCGCTTCACGGGCGCTTCCAGGTACAGCAGGCTGTCCTCAACGATCCGGGCTACGATCTCGGCCCCGACTCCGCAATGACGCGGCGCTTCGTGCACCACGACCGCCCGCCCCGTTCGGCGAACGCTTTGATTGATCAATTCGGCGTCCAGCGGCGCGACCGAGAGCAGGTCGAGTACCTCGGCATCCACGTGATATTCGTCGGCCAGCTCCTCCGCTGCCTCCAGAGCGACGCGCACCATGGCGCCATAGGTGATGATCGTGACGTCCGTTCCCGGTCGCGCGACGACGCCCTTGCCGATGGGCATCGTTTCGGGGGTCTCGGGCACCTCTTCGCGAAACGCGCGATACACGGCCTTCGGCTCGAAGAAGATCACCGGGTCCGGGTCGTAGATGGCCGCCCGCAATAGCGCCCGCGCGTTTCGCGGCCCAGACGGAATCACGACTTTGAGTCCCGCCAGGTGTGCGTACGTTGCCTCCGGCGCCTCGCTGTGGTGCTCCACCGCCCGGATACCGCCGCCGTACGGCATGCGAATCACCATGGGGCACGTGTACCGGCCGCGGGTACGATTCCGAAAGCGGCGCACGTGGTTTTCGACCTGGTGAAACGCCTGGAAGGAGAAGCCGTCGAACTGGATCTCGCAGACCGGCAGGAATCCGGTGAAGGCCAGCCCGATCCCGCCGCCGACAATGGCCGCCTCCGCGAGCGGCGTGTCGATGCAGCGGTTCGGACCGAATTCCTGAAGCAGACCTTCGGTGACGCGAAACACGCCTTCGTCCTGGCCCACGTCCTGGCCAAGGACCAGCACGTTCGGATTCTCGCGCATGGCTTCAGCCAGCGCCAGGTTGAGAGCCTTGACCATCGTCAGCAGCGGCATCTGCGCCCTCCTCACCGCACGGCCGGAGCGGAACTCGAACTGGTCGCCGCCGGAACGCCGCCGCGCGCCGCCGCCCGCGACTGGAGGTAGGCCGCCAGCTCGGCCTTCTGCGCCCGCAGGTCGGGGGTGGGTTCGGCGTACATGTGGTCGAAGAACTCGAGCGGGTCGAAGCGGTACTGCTCGTACAACCGGACGGCCTCGTCGAGTTCGGCCGCGATTTCCTCATCCATGATCTTTTCGATCTTCTCGTCCAGCAGGTCCTTTTTCCGGAGGTAAGCCCGGTAGCGGATCAGCGGGTCGCGAGCTTCCCACTCGCGCACTTCCTCTTCCTTGCGGTACTTCTTCGGGTCATCGGCGGTCGTGTGCACGCCAAGTCGATAGGTGACGGCTTCGATCAGCGTGGGGCCGCCACCGGTGCGCGCTTTCTCCACGGCCTCCCGCGTGGCGACGATCATGGCCAGCAGGTCGTTGCCATCTACCTGGAGACCGTCCATGCCGTAGGCCAGCGCTTTCTGGGCCAGCGTGCACGACGCCGTCTGCCGCGCCCGCGGAATCGAAATCGCCCACTGGTTGTTCTGAATGACCAGGATGAACGGCAACTGGTACACACCGGCGAAGTTCAGGCTTTCGTGGAAATCGCCCTCTGACGTGCCGCCGTCGCCGCAGAAGGTCACGCACACGCGCCCCTGGCCGCGCAGCTTGCAGCCCCAGGCGATGCCCATGCCATACTGGCACTGGGAAGCGATCGGGACGCAGACGGGCAGGTCATTGATGCCGGGCGGAACCACGTTGCCCGCTTCGTGCCCGCCCCAGTACAGCATCCAGGTGTACATCGGCCAGCCGCGCCACAGAATGGCCGCCGTTTCCCGAAAGGTGGGTACCATCCAGTCCTCGGGCTCCAGCGCGTAAGCCACGCCCAGCGAGGCGGCCTCTTGCCCGCGACTGGGCCCGTATGTTCCCATGCGGCCCTGACGCTGCATCATCAGACAGCGCTCGTCCAGCCGGCGCGAGGCCAGCATCGTCCGATACAGACGCCGCAGATCCGCAGGTTCCAGCTCGGGTTCCAGATCGCGGTCGAGCTGCCCCTCCGCGGACAGGACCGACAAAGACTCGACGCGATTCGGCAGGTGAATCACCTCGCGCGGCACGACAACACCTCAATTCATCGGTGCAGGGGACAGGGAAGAACCGGCGCAGTCCACCGCTTCGGCACGCTATTGTAGCGCGAGGGATGACGAAGGCCAACGAGCGGTCTCGCGGCCGCTCAGGCCGGTGGCGGGGCCGCGGTTCCCTGGCCAGTGGCCGGCGGCGGAGGAGCCGCCAGCGTCGCTCTGTGGGTCCGTTGCCACGCGCGAATCTCCAGACATAGCCGATTCAACGCGGTACGGACGTTCGCGATGAACTGGTCCAATTGGCTTTGCATGACGCCGTCCGGATCCTCCAGGTCCTCTACCAGCGCTTCCAGCTCCAGGACCAGCCCCGTCAGCCATTCCGTATTCAGGTTGCGGATCTCGGCCAGCGCGGCCTGATAATCGGCCTCGGCCCGCGCGAACATGGCGTCGCGCGGTGCCCCGCGCGCGACCAGCTCATGAAACCGGTGCACCGCGCCGGCCAGCTCCTTGATCTTGGCGATGACCTGACGCTTCTTCTCTCGCAAGGCCCGGGCGGCTTCTTCGCTTTCATGTTCGCGACTGCAACGCAAGATGTCGGCGCGGTACGCCTCCAGTTGCGTCACCGGCAACAGCGACGGCAGCAGACTGTGAATCGCCTCCAGCCGCCGTATGACCCACGCCGAACGCTCCACTTCTCCGCGTCGGGCGGCCTCCGCGGCCTGGGCAACGAGCTCCTGAATCTGACGCCGGTACTGCCCCGCCCGCTTCAGCAACCGGTCATACTGTTCTTCGCAGCGCTGGAGCTCGGTGGCGGCCACGTGCACCGGGAAGCGCTGCCGCAGATTGCGTAGCCGATCGAGAGCCTTGCCGGCCCCGACGTCGTCGAAGCGCGCGATACAGCGTTCGAATTCCCGTTGCGCGCGGGAGAACATGTCGAGTACTTCATCGCGCGTGGGCATCGGCCGCCCCGCTGTGCCGGTAAACGCCGTGTGCAGCTTCGATTCATGCGCTTTGGCCTGGAATTCCTGCTCTGGCGTGGTCCGCGCCGCCTGAAGGACCGCCTCACGCTCCGCGATAAATTGTCGGATCATGGCCGCCAACGCCGCGTCCATGCGCACGTCCGGATGGTTCAACGCTCGCGCGGCAGCGGCGTGGAGCGAAGCCGTGTCGACCGCTGTGCGCATGATCTCCGCGCAGAGTTGCTGGTACACATCCCAGCGGTGCTTGTCGCGGGCCGCCAAACCCTGCCCCGGCAGGCCGAAGACCGCGAGCCGAACGATTGAGCGGTGCGGGCCCACGAACTCGGGCGGGCAGTCCGGACCATCGAGGATATCGAACGGCAGCACGACATTCGGCGTCAGCCAGCCCAGGTGCTTCAATGTCCGTAGCAGCCACCGGCCGGCCAGCTTAGGCAGCGCCCGGGCGACGACCGATGCGGTCTGAAACGGAGAGAGCTGGCCGCGCCGATGGAATTCCCGCAGCAGGGCGGCGTAGGCGGCGCAGCGAAGATTCCCCCAGTCGTGGCCCGCCGGGTCGCGAAGACGTGCTGCTTCCGCGGTTTCGGGCGCTGCGGCCATAGCTCCACCCCCGGGGCCTTGCACAGAGCTGACCACCAATTCAGTCTAGCCGACGCGCGGCTCCGAAGCTACTGTGGGGGCTGGCCCGCATGCAGTTCTTCTATCTGGCCGGCGCCTCGAGCGGATCGACTGGTTCTTTCGCCGTCCGGTAATCACGCCCCTCGACCGCATCGGCGCGTGTGGACCGCCGAAAAACGCACGCGGGTCGACGCGTCCGACGCCCGGCCCGCGGTGTACGACTGGCACTCGTTGCCCCTATGCGATCGTGACCTCCTTGCACAGGTACACGTCCTGAATCGCGTTGAGCAGCTTGACGCCCTCGGCCATCGGACGCTGGAACGCCTTGCGGCCGGAGATCAGCCCCTGTCCGCCGGCCCGTTTGTTGATGACGGCCGTCATCACAGCTTCTTGCAGGTCGCTGGCGCCCTTGCTCTCCCCGCCGGAGTTGATCAGGCCGATGCGACCCATGTAGCAGCCGGCGACCTGATAGCGGGTCATGTCGATCGGGTGGTCGCTGGTCAGTTTCTCGTACACGTCCTTGTGGGTCTTGCCGAATTTCAGGGCGTTGAAGCCGCCGTTGCACGTCGGGGCCTTCTGCTTGATGAGGTCCGCTTCGAGCGTCACGCCCAGGTGGTTGGCCTGACTGGTCAGATCGGCCGCGCTGTGATAGTCGACGTTATCTTTCTTGAACGCGTTGTTACGCAAATAACACCACAGCACGGTGAACATGCCGAGCTCGTGAGCAGCGGCGAAGGCCTCGGCGACCTCCTCGATTTGACGGGACGATTCTTCGGAACCGAAGTAGATCGTGGCCCCCACCGCCACCGCACCCATGTCCCAAGCCTGCTCGACGAGCCCGAACATGCGCTGGTCGTATTTGTTGGGGTACGTCAGCAGCTCGTTGTGGTTGATCTTGACGATGAACGGGATCTTGTGAGCGTACTTGCGCGAAACCAGCCCGAGTACGCCGAAGGTGCTCGCTACCGCGTTGCACCCCCCCTCGATGGCGAGCTTGACGATGTTCTCGGGGTCGAAGTAGGCCGGATTCGGGGCGAACGACGCGCCCGCACTGTGCTCGATGCCCTGATCCACCGGCAGAATCGAGAGGTAGCCGGTGCCCGACAGCCGCCCGTGCTTGTACATCCATGCCAACCGATTCAGCACCCGGTTATTGCGGTCGGAGTTCACGAAGACGCGGTCGAGAAAGTCCGGACCGGGCAGGTGCAAAGTCTCTTTCGGAATCGTCGCGCACTTGTGTTCCAGTAGGTACTTCGCCTGGTCTCCAAGGTTCTTGACAATCTGGTCGATCATGTCGCGCTCTCCTGAATTGTGCCGCCGACCGGCGGGCGGGTCCCCGACGTACCGTTCGCGGCGGCGAAGAAACGGCCGACCCGACCGCCCGCGAGGCTGCCTATGCTGGGGGCCGAAAACGCGGAACCTGGCTGCTCCCCGGTTGCCGCCAGAGCCGGGGACGAGCACCTCCGTGTGCCCGGGCCAACAGTCTAAGCTCTTCTCGAACGCGGGCCAAGCCGGGTCCGGACCGGCTCAGCCACCCGGTCGCTCATATAGCTCTTCGGCCAGATAGCTGCTGCGCACGAAGGGCCCGCTGGCGACCCCCGCAAAGCCCAGTTCCCGAGCCCGTTCGGCCAGCTCCGCGAATTCCTCCGGCGGGTAGTATCGCTCAACCGGGAGATGGCCCTCGTCGGCCGTCGGCTTGAGGTACTGCCCGATCGTCAGCAGGTCGCACCCCACCGCCCGCAGGTCGCGGAATACGGCCAACAGCTCATCCTGGCTTTCGCCCAGTCCGACCATGATCCCGCTCTTCGTGGTNACCTCCGGCCGTACTGTTTTCGCAATCCGCAGCGTTTCCAGCGATCGCGCGTACTTCGCCTGCGGCCGCACCCGCCGGTGCAGGCTCGGAACCGTCTCGACATTGTGGTTGAACACCTGCGGCCCGGCGGCCAGCACCGTTTCGATACATTCCCGTCGGGCGTGGAAGTCCGGCACCAGTACCTCGATGGTCGCGTAAGGCAGTCGCGTACGCACGGCGACAATGCAACTGGCGAAGTGACCGGCGCCCTCGTCCGCCAAATCATCCCGCGCGACCGAAGTGATCACCACGTGCCGTAACCCCAGCTTCGCGGCCGCTTCTGCCAGCCGGAGCGGTTCCTCGGGATCGGGCGGATCGGGACGCGCCGTCGTTACCGCGCAGAAGCGGCACCGCCGGGTGCACTTTTCTCCCAGAATCATGAACGTGGCGACGTGCCGCGACCAGCATTCACTCAGGTTGGGGCACCGCGCCTCCACGCACACCGTGTTCAGTCTCAACCCGTCAACCAGCTTCCGCGTCGCGTTCAACGCGGCCCCGGTCGGCAGGGGCCTTTTCAGCCACGGCGGCAGACGCCGGGCCGGCGGCGCAGGTAAAGACGAAACGGGGAGCGGAAGGATGTTGGCCATGGTTGCCCGATTCTAGCGCGCCTCCTGCGGCGGGGAAGATGAATCCGTGCCAGCCGGTCGCGGGCGCCGCCGGTGCTCCATGAAAAATGTGATCCGCTGGCCGACCGCCTCGCCGAGCTCGCGGCGCAGAAACGCCTTTGCCGCCCCGATGCCTGTTCGGCGGGAAAGGTGGATCAGCACGATTCTCTCGTTGTTCAGTCTCGGCAGGATCGCCGGCAGGTCGCCCACGTAGATGTGACGCCCGGCCCGGGCGCGGTCCCGGTGATCCGGCTCCACAAACGTACACTCCAGCAGCAGGATCTTGCTGTTGCGAACGAAATCCAGATCGAAAAAGTCGCCGACGGCCGTGTCGCCGCAGTATGTGACCAAGGGAATTTCGACTCGCCGGGTGATCTGGACGCCTTGCCGTTTCAGCTCGACGAGCTGCGGGCCGGTCAGATCGCGGTACTCGTCGATGAGCTTTTGGCGCACCTCGATGGCGCTGAAACCGAGCGCGTGGACCGTTTCACGATCTCGCCGCCGACACGGGTGATTCACCTCGAACGGGCGTACTACGAGGTCCCGTCGCAGGGGAACGTCAACGCCTGGTTCGACGGCGTGGAGGTTGGCAGGGGGCTCATGCCCGTCGATGTCCGCCCAGACGCGCAGCAGTCGCCGAATTGGCTCGATCAGCGGCCCCGGCGCGTACAAGTGCCCGGGCTGGTTATCAATGAACATGCGCTGGGAAAAGTAGTAAGCGATCCCGGCAGCGTGGTCCATGTGACCGTGCGTCAGGAAGATATGATCGACGCTCAACAGTTCGCGCTGCGCGCGGCCTACGTCGAAGGCGAGGTTCAGTTCCGGCGCCACCACGAAGGACTCCTCCCCCGCCAGTGAGGAGCCGAGCAGCCGGATTCCGGCGTGGACGAACTCAGCGATGGGCGCGGCCATAGGCGGGCCGTGTTATACCGGGGGCGACGACCAATGTCGCGGTGGACGCATAATTTTCTCGATAGCCCTTGCAATTGTAGTAGCGCTGCGTTAAAGTCCCAATATGTGGTGGCAGCGGTCCTCGGCGCGGTGGCTCGCCGCTGTCCGCCCGGTGGTCGTCGCACGGGATGCAGCACTTCGGGGAGACCGTGAGGCGCAGTGAGCGGAACAGGGCCAGATGCGGTGTCCGTTCTGCAAGGAAGACGACGACAAGGTCATCGACTCCCGTTCAACGGACAACGGGCGCTGTATCCGCCGGCGCCGGCGGTGCCTCAAGTGTGGGCGACGGTACACCACGTACGAGCGTGTCGAGGACGTCATCCGTCTGGCGGTCATCAAACGTGACGGATCGCGCGTTCCCTACGACCGCAACAAAATGCTCGAAGGGATTCGGCGGGCGGCCTACAAGCGCCCCATCACCGCCGACCGTCTTGAGCAGGTCGTGGATGAAGTGGAGGAGTGGCTGATCACTACCTTTGATCGAGAGGTTTCCAGCCAAACGATTGGCGAGAAGATCGCTTCGGTGCTGCGGCGAGTGGACAAAGTGGCGTACGTGCGGTTCGCAAGCGTCTATCGCCAATTCCAGGATGTCGGGGACTTTATCGAAGAAGCGCAGAACGTGATCGAGCGGTCGGCGGGTGACGTTCCGGGACAGGGCAACCTCTTCGAAGGGACCACGAAGCCGTGAAGCGCTGCAAGGAAATCGTGGTTACGAAGAACGACGGCAGTGCCGAGTGTTTCTCGCTGCCGAAGCTGTCGGCCAGCATCGCCCGCGCTTTGCGCGGCCGTGCGTACGACTCGCGCTTGGCCGGGCCGCTGGCCCGCGCGGTGGCCATGCACCTGGCGCAATGGCCGGAATCTTCGCCGCCGACCACGGAGTACATCTTCGAGTGCGTCTGCGCGGTCCTGCGTCAGACGGGCCTGCCCGAAGTCGCCGACGACCTGTTGTATCACCGCCGTATGCGGGCCGTGCGGCGTCTGCGGACACGCGTGCTGGATCGGGCGGACCAGCCGGGCAACCGCAGCAAGCCTTGGCGTAAAGTGGCGGTGGTGGCGGCGTTGCAGGAGCGGTACGGGCTGCGTCATGCCGTGGCGCGTTTCCTGGCCGGGCAGATCGAGGCGCAGGTTTTCGCGCTGAACTACCGGGTAATCACGAAGGCTTTTCTCGAAGAGCTGATACGTAACGAGGTGCTCGCCTGGGGATTGACGGAAGAGCCGACCGCGCGTGCGGAGAGCGACGCTTGTCAGCGTCCCGTCGTCCCGGGTGATGCTCCGAAGGACGGATAGCGCTGCTAAGCGGCGCTCACAATGAGTTGCTTCGCGTCCCGACGGCGCCACGGCTGCAAGGGGCGCGTGCGAAGTTGCCATGATGGCTCGGGGCTCGTGACGCGCTACGGGATGGCGTGCCTCGGGCAGCCGATGTACTCGGCTGGCCGGGGCCGTCGCGGGCCCTGCGTGAACCTCCGTTCCCCTGATGCCCCTCGACATGCCCATGTCGAGGGATGAAGGGCGAGTCGAGTCCCGCCCACGCCCACGCTCGACTCGCCCGCCCCTTTTTTCCGCCGGACTATACCACCTGCACCAAGACGTTGCCGCACGATCGACCGGGTCGCTACGACGGCTGTGGGCGGCCGAGCGCAGCTTGATGCGACCCATACACCGCGGTTTCAACCGCTCCCGCCAATGGCGCCTCCGGATATAATACCATGCCTGTCCTGGTCGCCGGGAGCTGACGGTACATGAGACTGCCCACCCTGGAACACCCCGAACGCTACTGCGGCCTGTATGTCTTCGACTTCGGAGAGTGGACCGCTGTTGGCTACACCGCCGACGAAATTGCGACGCTCTTGGAAAGCGAGCAATACCGGTCCGGCCGCATTTACAAGATCACGCGGGCGATGCCTGACGGGTACATGGAATTACGCGGGGTGGCCCCCGAGCGGTTTCAGCTCGAGAGCGGGGTGTTTTTCACGCGGGCGGATTTGGACGCGGCCCGCAAAGACTTCGCAGAGCTTTGCCGCCTGGCCGAGCAGAAGCCGCCGCCGTGTCGTGCGTTCGTCCACCTGACCGATCGCGGTCAGATGGGCGGCCTCTCAGCATATGTGACCGCGCTGATCTACCCCGCCGAGTACGAGGACGAGATGGCCGCGTGGCTTCTGGCGCTCGGTTACAGCGGCGGGGATCTGGCCGAAGGCGGCATCAGTCACGTGACGGACTACTACGCGCAGGAAAAGAGGATTCTGGAGCGTCGGCAGTTATGGAGCCGGGCCGCGATACCATCCCGCTGCCGCGAAGAACTGCTGCGGACCGTTCGGCAGGTCGTTCAGCGCTAGGACGCGCGCCCCGTCGTTGGGTGTGGTTCTGGCAGCTCGCAACCTGGTGGGCGGCGCGTCGCCGTCCCAGGGTTGCCCCGGAAGACTACCGCCGGCACCTGTATCGCCAGCAGACGCGGGGGATGGGGTTGCGCATGACCGAATGGCTGCGCGACCGGTTGCGGCCCACGTGGCTGCGCGTGCGACGGGCAGAAGACGGGCCGAGTGAGCCCGGTGATTAGCCGCCGGAATGGGGCCCTCATTTGATCCCGCTGTTGTTCATCCTAGGTGCGTACCTGCTGGGCGCGATCCCGTTCGGATTGCTGATCGGCCTGGCGCACGGCGTGGACGTCCGCACTCAGGGCAGCCGGAATATCGGGGCGACGAACGTCGGCCGCGTCCTGGGCCGGAGATGGGGCTTCGTCTGTCTGGCGTTGGACATTCTGAAGGGCTTTCTGCCAACCGTGGCGGCGTCCTTGTGGTGGGGCGGCTGGCGCCCGGAACCACGCGGACAACTGCTCGTGTTGGGCGTTGCGCTCGCCGCGGTGCTGGGCCACGTCTTCCCCGTGTATCTCGGCTTCCGCGGCGGCAAAGGGGTGGCGACAACCATCGGCGTGGCGCTGGGTGTCTGGCCCTATTTCACGCTGGCCATGGCGGTGGCCTTGCTCGCGTACGCCGCCACACGGTTCGCGACCGGCCTGGTTTCCGTCGGCTCGTTGACGTTGGCCGTCGTTTTCCCGTTGGCGCTGCTGGTGGTGCTGCGTTGGCGCGGCCAGACGCTTGTCGACTACTGGCCGCTTCAGGCGGTCGCGATCCTGCTGGGCGTGTTGATCATCGTGCGGCACCGGGAAAACATCCGGCGCCTGCTGGCCGGCGCGGAGCTGCGGGCGCGGAGGTGAAGGTCTGACAGGGGAGAAGCATGCACGCACGTTCGTGTGCGTACGATTGTCTTTCGGGCCGCAGCGGCAGCGAGGACGAGACGAGCCGGGGCGGACGGAATCGACCGCCGGGAGCATGCCATGTCGGATGATGCGACGACCGTGGGCGAATTACGGCGACTGGTGGCCGATTTCGTGGCGCAACGCCAGTGGCAGTGCTACCACGATCCGAAGAACCTGGCCATGTCGGTGGCCATCGAGGCGGCCGAGCTGATGGAACACTTTCAGTGGGTGCGCAACGAGGAGTTGGGCGAACTCTTGGAGCGGGCCGAGGCGCGGGCGGCCATCCGGGACGAGGTCGCGGACGTATTGTGCTACGTGCTGGCGCTGGCCAACGTCCTGGGGCTCGACCTGTCGTGCGCGCTGGCGGACAAGATGCGTCGCAACGCAGCCAAGTATCCGGTTGAGCAGTTCCGCGGGCGGTATTTCAAGCCCGCCCGCTGACGGTGTACCGCCGCGGGCTCGACATCGGCGCCTGCGTGGCCCGACGGTACACTGCCGGTCATGGGCAAGCCGCATCGTCCGCAACCGGTCAAGCTGATCGTGGGGCTGCTCAGCGGGGATGTCGACCTGCTGCTGCGGGCGCGCCAGCTTTTGACGCGCCGGNGGGGACCGGTGGACCTGGAAAGTGACCTGTGGCCCTTTGACACGNCCGACTATTACGAACCGCAAATGGGGCCCANCCTCCAGCGGCGTTTCCTGAGCTTCGCCGAAACTGTGGCGCCGGACCGGTTGCTGGAGATCAAGCACGAAACTAACGCGGTAGAGCAGCAGATCGCCGATCAATGCCTGCTGCCTGACATCCCGCGGCCCGTCAACATCGATCCGGGCTACATCGACCTTACGAAGCTTGTGCTGGCGACCACAAAGGATCGCGGGCACCGCGTGTATCTGGGACACGGCATCTACGCGGAAGTCACGCTCCAGTTCGTTAGCGGGGCGTGGCAGCCGCTGCCTTGGACGTATCCGGACTACCGCCGCCCCGAGTATCACGCATTCTTCCTCCAAGTCCGCGAGCGGCTGCGCCAACAACGTGCCGCGGCCTGGGATTCCGCGGGGAGCCAATGACCCGCACGACCTTCCTCCTGCTACTGGCGGCCGCTGGCGGCACCACGTTCCTGCTCTCCATCCTGCTTACCTTTTTCGCTCGGCGACTCGCGCTGCGCATCGGCTTCGTCGATCGCCCGGGCGGACACAAGACGCATGACAGCCCGATGCCCTTCGGCGGAGGCAGCGCCATCTTCTGCACTGCTGCACTTGCGCTGGTGACGGTGTTGCTACTGGCCGTCCTGGTGCCGGAAGCGTGGGTCCTCGCCGGCGGCGGAGACCTGATGTGCGCGTACGTGGGCGGCGTCCGCTCCCGCGCCGCGCAGACGTTGGTGATCTTGGCGGGGGCTGCCGTCCTGCACGCCGTCGGCCTGCGCGACGACCACCGTCCTCTCGGCCCATGGCCCAAACTGCTGGCGATTGTCGCGGTCGCTCTGTTCGTCGCCGCCGTGGGGCGGGTTCGGCTCGCCGAGTTTGCGGGGCCGACGGCAGCCGTCATCCTGACCACGCTTTGGTTCATCGTGGTCGTCAACGCCTTCAATTTCCTCGACAACATGGACGGCCTCAGCGCCGGGGTGGCGTGCATCTGTCTGGCGGCGTTTACGATCTGCGGCGTGATGTCCGGGCAGGTGCTCGTCCCAGCGCTGGCCAGCGTGTTCCTGGGAGCGATCGCAGGCTTTCTGGTGTTCAACTTTCCGCCGGCCCGACTGTTCATGGGGGATGCCGGCAGCCTGGTCGTCGGTTACATGTTGGCGACAGTGTCCGTTCTTACCACGTATTACCAGAGCGGCCGCGGCACGCCGCCCTACGCTTTGGCCATGCCACTCGTCGTACTTGCCGTTCCGCTGTACGACGTTGCCAGTGTGGTCCTACTGCGACTCCGGGCGGGGGACAATCCGATGCGCGGTGACCGGCGCCATTTCTCGCACCGTCTGGTCGACCGCGGGCTGAGCCGTCCCCTGGCTGTTCTCACGATCTATCTCGCCACGGCTACGACCGGCTTGCTCGCCACGCTGTTGCCCGGGGCCAACCTCCGTCAGACCTTGACCATCGGGCTGATCGTGCTGATGGTCCTGGGCGTCGTGGCCATCCTCGAGCGCCCGCTGCGCAAGGCCGCATGAGCCCCCACAGACCTGACAGCGCGACTGCCGAGCCGACGTCCGCAAGGACGCCGGACAGCTCCGGTCCGGCCCGTGTCGGCCGGGCGTGCTTCTACGTGCTTGTCGCCGTGCTCTGCACCCGCCCGTTGATCGGCGAGAGCTACGAGCGCTTGGAGCTGAGCTTTCTGACGGTGCTGCCGACGATCGGCGGGCCGACGCCTGCCACCACGGCCTGGCTGGACCTGGTTCTGCTGGTAGCGGCGCTGCCCGTGCTGACTGCGTGGCCGTTCTGGCGCCGACACCGGACCCTGATGTTGGGCACCGTGCTGCTGGTAGCGGCGGTGATCGTTTCTTCCTGGACCGCGCACAACCGCTACCTGGCAACATTCGCCGGCTCCAGCCTTCTGGTCACCGTGCTGGCTGGATTCGCTCTCTTCGCCACCGAGAAAACGCCGGCGATGTGCAGCGTTCTGATCGCGGCGTGGCTGGCGACCGGTGTCACGACGGCCGCGCGGTGCGTTCGACAAGCCACGACCGAGTTTGCGGACCTGCGGCAGGCCTGGGAGCAGGAATACAAACCGACACTTATCCGCGCCGGCTTCGACGCGGATGACCCGGTGCTGGTGAACTACGAGCGGCGACTGCTGTCCCGCGAAGTCCACGGCTTCCTGGGTCACCCCAACGTGACCGGCTCCTGTCTGGTCGTCTGGCTGGTCCTGCTTGCAAGCCTGACGCTCGCGTCCGCGGTGACGAGGGGCAACGAGCCGCAAGCCCTTCGTCTGGCGATGACGGCGCTAGCCATGGCTGGCTGCGTGCTGTTAACAGGTGCCCTGTGGCTGACGGGCAGTCGGGGAGCGATCGGCGCGGCGCTCGCAGGATTGGCTGCGTTCGCGGCGTTGGGCGGCTTGAAATCGTTGCGCGCGCGTCCCGCGCGCGCCGCAGGCCTGTTCTTTGGTATCTACGTCGCGCTGGCGGGCGCCACCGTCGCCTGGGGCGTCCGGCACGGCACGCTGCCACACGCCTCACTTGCGTTTCGCTGGCAGTATTGGACGACCGCCGCCCGTGTCTACGCACACACACCCCTGACCGGCATCGGGCGCCTGAACTTCGCAGCGGCTTACTTGCGCTGGAAAGCGCCCGAAAGCACCGAGGAGGTCCGCGACCCGCACAACCTGTGGGTTTCGTTACTCGTCGAGCTCGGCCCGCTGGGTCTGGCGGGCGGCGTGCTGCTCGTGGTCGCGACCGTCGTCGCGGTGCTCGCACGGACGCGTGACTGGGTTGCGCCGGCCCCGCCGCCGGCCCGTGCGCTGGCTGCTGTAGCTGCCACGCGGTCCAGGCTGCTCGAGCCCAGCTTGGTTACCGCCGGCCTGGTCTTACTGCTGCACATCCTCTTTTCCGGAACCCCGTTTGGTTATCCCGGCGTGTGGCTGATCTGGTTGGCGGATATCGCTTTTGTGTGGACCCTGGCGTTTGCGCTGGGTCTATGGGTCGTCGGACGGGTGAATGGCGATCCCCGGGGTCGGTCGTGGTTGGCCGCCGGCCTCTCCGCAGCGCTGCTCGCAGCCCTGGTACACGGTCTGGTGGATCTTGCGCTTATGACCGCCGGCGGGCTCGCGGTCGTCGTCGTTTGCGCCGCGGCCGGCGCGAGCGTTGCCGCGCCCCCTTACGCCCGCCACGAGCGACCTGGCGCTCGGCGCCGCCTCGGCGTCCGATGTGTGCTGGGTGCAAGCGTCGTTCTGTTACACCTCGTGACGGTGGTCATTCCGGTGCACAGCGTCGAGTCCCGCGTGCAGCGTCTGCAGGCGTTGCTGAGGGACCCGGCCACGGACCCGCAGCACGCGTATGACGTCGCCGCCGGTCTCGCCGCGCGCCCGTGCAGTGACCCGTCTGCCTGGCGGGTCGCTCTCCGCGCCGTGTACCAGCTCGCCCAACACCCATACGTTTCCGAAGGAATCCGCATCAAGTGGTTGCGTGCGGCCGAGCGCTCCGCGCGCGAACTGATCGACCGATACCCGCGCGACACGGCGAACTTCACCATCTGCGCCACGCTCACGATGACGCTGGCGCAGACCTGCGCGCAAGCCGGTGCAACGGAAGAGGCCCGACAACTTCGTCGCGCGGCGGCGGAAGCGTGGGACCAGGCCGTGAAGCTGTATCCGACGAACCCACGCACGCGTCTGTCGGCTGGCGCTGCGTGGCTGATGATCTGGCAGCAGGAGGGCGACCAAGCGGCCGCGCAGCGTGCCGCAGCACACTTCCGCGAGGCACTCCGCATCGACGACCTGCGACCGCCTCACGAAGTCGCACGCCTGCGCCCACGCGAACGTGCGGCAGCGGAGGAGAATCTGGCGCAGCTTGCGGCTCCGGCCACCGGGCCATCCTGAGCCTGCCGTCAGGCGGCCGCCTGAGGTCGCAAGCTCGGCGCCCGGCGCCCCGCCTTACCGGCCGGCGGCGCGACTGACGGCCGCCAGCCCACGCGGCCACGGCGTGTTGGCCGCGAGTTTGACGCGCATCATCAGGAGGGCCGCTTCGAGCTGCGGATCCACCTTTGGCGCCTCGTACGGGTCGGCCTCGAGCTGCTTAATGTCCGCTTCGCTCAGCAGCGGCGGCAAGTCCTCACCGTCTTCCTCGTCCTTGGCCTCGCCCTTCAGCTCACGCAGAACCTTCTCCCGCTCTTCCTCGCTGAGCACCTTGTTGGCACTGTCCGGCGATTCGTTGTGGATGATGTAGGTTTCGCGTTCTCGTTCCAACACGCGCCGGAACTCCTTCGGCGTCAGCTTGAGTTCCCAGTCGGGATCGATGCCCCACTGCTCGGCGTCGGGCAAACGGTGCGGGCTGCGGCCGCCGGGGAGGTAATACAGCGCGGTGGTGAGTTTGATGCGCGCGTCGCCCGTTCCCAGCGGTCGTACGTGCTGGACGCTGCCCTTGCCGAAGGTGCGTTCGCCCAGGACGACCGCCCGGTGATGATCCTGGAGAGCGCCGGCGAGGATCTCGGACGCGCTGGCGCTGGCTTCGTTGACCAGTACCACCAGCGGCAGGTCCTTGTAGGGTGCCTTGCCGGACACGGGAACCGAGCTTTCCGTGCGCTGTCGGCCGCGGGTCGAAACGACTTCGCCGCGTTCGACGAAATTGCTGATGACCTCGATGGCGACGTCGAGCAGGCCACCCGGGTTGTGCCGCAGATCAAGGATGAGACCTTTCATGCCTTGCCGGCGCGCGTCGGCCAGCGCCCGGCTTACTTCCTCCCCTGACCGCGGCAAGAAATTCGTGAGACGGATGTATGCGATCCCCCCGTCCTTGTCGAGCATGAAATCCCACTGGTTCGGATCGCCGGCCACGCGTTGCACGCCGCGGAGCGACGTGAGCACGATATTCCGCCGGACCAGCGTATAGACCAGTTCTTCGCCGGTGCGCGGGCGAAAGATCGTGAGGACGACCTTGGTTCCCGACGGGCCCATGATGTTCTTGACCGCATCTTCGGTCGACCAGCCCTTCGTCGACTGGCCGTCCACCGCGACGATCAGGTCGTCCGGCTGGATCCCCGCTTCCAGCGCAGGCGAACCCTCCAGCGGCGTGACGACCTTCAGCCGGTTGCTGCGTTCGTCGAGACCGAGCTGGATGCCGACGCCCTCGAAGCCGCCCATCATCATCTTGTCAAAATCGCGCGCGTCGGACGGCCAGATGACGCTGGTGTATTCATCGAGCTGATCGTCCGCGCCTTCCATGAACTCCACGACCAGCAGTCCCCTCGGCAGATCCACGCTCTCCCGACTGGCGTCTGCTACCTGGTTGAAGAGGCGTAACAGGTCCTGATAGGTGAACGTGCCGGCGGCCTCAACCTCCTCCCGCAGCGCCTTGAGCCGGTTCACGAAGTACTCGCGCGTCACCGGGTTGGCCAAGCCATCCAGGAACTTCTGGAGCTTCCGCGTCGCCGACAGCGTCAGCAGATTGTCCAGCGCCGCCAGCGCGGCCTTCTTGAAGTCCGGTTCCTGCCAGTAGTAGTCGTTGATCGCGCGGACCGCCTTGCGCAAGAGGTCAGCGTCGACCCCTTTTATGCGCTCGTTCAGCGACTTCTCGTCCTTGTACAGCACTTGCAGCCGGGCGTGCCGCGCGGCCTCCTCGCGCAGTTTGCGCAGTTCCTCGTCCTTGGGATAGATGCGCTCCAGCATCGCGTAGTGGCTGAGGGCCTTCGTCCACCGGTCCGCTTGGGCGTGCTCGCGGGCAGCGGCCAGGCTGCGTTCGCGCAGCTCGCGTACCCAGGATTCCTGTCCGAACGCATCCGCGTCGTCCGCGTACGCCGACGCCTGAGCGCAGAAGCTGAGAGCCAGAAACGTCTTGCCGTCACGCAGCGCGGCCTGCGACTGTTCCACATTCCATGCGAATGTTTGGCTGCGTAGCGCCTGTCGCGATACAACCAGGTCGTGATAGGTGTCCAGCCACCCGCGGGCCCGCTCCATCTCCGTCGCGCTGCGGGCCCCCAGAAGTTCCCCCAGTGCTGTCCGGCCGGCTTCCGTATCGCCCCGCAGGATCGCAGCATAGGCCGCACTGAGCGTGTCCTCCGCGGCGCGGGCGCTCAGCGCCAACAGCGACAGAAAAGCCAGCCCCAGCAGCGTCGCACGGCGAAACAGCATATTTCGGTCCTTTCGTGTGCGGGCACGCCCCGCGGTCAGCCTATCGGGCGGATGGAGTCTCTCCTTCATGCAATTATACGAAGCTGCCGCTGGACCGCCCACGTCCGCGCCCCGTGAGCGCCGGTAGCGCGACACCTTTCGACACGCCCCGGCGACAACCGCGCCGGCAGTTGCCAGCCGGCCTAAAGCGCGCATGATGCCGGTATGTCGTCACCGTCCGGGCCATCAAATAGGGCTGCGCCGTCCCGCATCAAGTCGGGCTCGGTGCTGGGCGTGGACCCCGGTCTGTTACGTACCGGATACGCCCTCCTCGACGGGGCCGACCCGCCCCGCGAAGCGCGGCTGCTCGAGGCGGGCGTTATCCGGCTGCCGCGAGAGCGATCTTTGCCGGACCGCCTGACGGAGCTGGAGAAGAGCCTGACGACGATTATCGGCAGCACCCGACCGGTCCTCTTGGCGTGCGAGGAGCTGTACGCGCATTACCGTCATCCACGCACGGCCATCCTCATGGCGCATGCGCGCGGCGTCATTCTTGCGCTGGCCGCCCGCTGCGGACTGCGCGTGTTGCCTGTGGCGGCAACGAACGTCAAGAAACTGCTGACGGGTAACGGGCACGCGAGCAAGCGGCAGATGCAGGCGGCGGTGGCGGCTACGCTCGGGTTGCCCAGGCTGCCCGAGCCGCCCGATGTCGCCGATGCCATCGCGATCGCGCTGTGCGGGTTGCGGCTATGGCAGGCCCAGACGCTGGAACGCGCCCACGCCGGTGCCATGATAAACGGTGCGCCGGGCGGAGTCGGGAGAACGGCTCGCGTCGCGCGCAGGCGGAGGGCCATGTTGTGATCTGCCGCTTGACCGGACGGTTGGCGGGCGTCTCCGAAGACGCGGTCGTGCTCGAACTGGGCGGCGTCGGCTACGAAGTCCTCGTGCCCGCCGCAGCGTGGCCCGAATTGCAGAGTCGCCTGGGCCAGGAGGTGACGCTGTTCACCGTGCAGTATTTTGAGGGTAACCCCGCCGGAGCCAACCTCGTGCCGCGGCTGATCGGATTCCTCAGCGAGGCGGACCGCGCGTTCTTCAACCTTTTCACGCGCGTCAAGGGCATCAGCACCCGTCGGGCACTGCGGGCCATGGGGCTGCCGACCTGTGAGCTGGCGGCGGCCATCGAACGGGGCGACGCCCGTCTGCTGTCGACGCTGCCGGAGATCGGCAAGAAGACGGCGGCCCAGATCATTGCAGAATTGCAGGGGCGCATGGAGCGTTTCCTGTCGTCGGCGGCCGCGGCTGCCCCGGCCCCGGAATTCACCCAGGCGCAGCAGATTGCGCTGGACATTCTGGTGCGCTGGGGCGACCGCCGGGCGGACGCGCAGCGCTGGATCGCGGCGGCCGTGCGGGCCGATCCCACATTGACCGAGCCGGATGCCATCGTCCGGGCCGCCTACCGCATCAAGCAAGGTGCGGGGACGGAATGAGGGCGGCACGTCTGGCGAACGCAACGAACCGCAAGCCGCCGTGTGTTGCCAGTTTCCCATGACCGCCCGGTCGCGCGCGTTCGCGTTCCGGGTAAACTCCCGATATGCCGATTGAGCGGGTTTTCACGCAGCCGGGTCCGGATGAAGAACGTTACCTGACTTCTCTGCGTCCGCAGACGCTGGACGAGTGCGTCGGGCAGGAGACCGTCCGCCGGCAGCTTCGCATCGCGCTGGACGCCGCGCGGGGGCGCGGGGAACCGCTGGATCACGTCTTGCTGGACGGCCCGCCGGGGCTCGGGAAGACGACGCTGGCCCACGTCATCGCCCGCGAGATGGGCGCCACCATCCGGGTGACCAGCGGACCGGCCATTACCCGGCAGGGCGACCTCATGATGCTCCTGACGCAGATGGACACCGGCGACGTCCTCTTCATCGACGAGGTCCATCGCCTCAGCAAGGTCGTGGAGGAGTTTCTCTACCCGGCCCTGGAGGACTTCCGCGTCGATTACACGACCGAAAGCGGCATCGGTGGCCGCACGGTCAATTTCGCGCTGAAACGTTTTACCCTCGTGGCGGCGACTACGCGGGCCGGCATGTTGTCCGCCGCGTTGCGCGGCCGGTTCGGTTTGTTGCTGCACCTGGATTACTATACCGAAGCGGAGCTGGTCACGATTGTACGACGCAGCGCCCGGCTGCTCGGCGTTCGCGCGGACGATGCCGCTCTTCAGCGCTTGGCCGCGCGTTCGCGCGGCACGCCACGCATCGTCAACCGCCTTCTGCGGCGCGTCCGCGACTACGCGGAGGTGTGCGGCGACGGGACGCTGACGCCCCACGTGGTGGATGCCGCCCTCGACATTCTCCAGATTGACCGTCTGGGGCTCGACAGCCTCGACCGCGGGTATCTGACCACGCTGATTCGCCATTACGACGGTGGCCCCGCCGGGATTGAGGCCATCGCGGCGACGATGGGGCATGAGCGCGACACACTTGAAGACGTGGTGGAGCCGTATCTGCTCCAGATCGGGTTCGTGATCCGCACGCCGCGGGGACGGGTGGCGCGCCCGGCGGCGTACACGCACCTGGGTCTTGCGCCGCCCGCCCGCGATCGCGAGAATCCCTCGCTGTTTGCGTAGTTGCCGGCCCGCGTTGCCGCGGACGCCCTTGCCGGGGGCCCGGAGCAAACATAAGGTACACCGCGTTCGCCGACCCGCGCGGTCCGCTCCGCTGTCGTGTCGCCATGCGATTGTCGATCGTCGTCCCGGTATTGAATGAGCAGGACAACATCGTGCCGCTCTACGAGCGCGTCGTGACCGTCCTGCGCGCTCTGGAGGCAGACTACGAGCTGATCTTCGTGGACGACGGCAGCAGCGACGAGTCTGTCGCGCGGATCACGGCTCTGCACGCCCGCGACCCGCGCGTCAAATTGCTGTCCTTCTCGCGCAACTTCGGCCACCAGACGGCGTTGACCGCCGGCTTGGACTATGCGACCGGCGACGCCGTCATCTCCATGGACGGCGATCTTCAGCACCCCCCCGAGCTGATCGCTGAACTTGTGGCCCGCTGGCGGGACGGGTACGAGGTCGTGTACACGGTGCGCGAGGCGACGGAAAAGCAGGGGTTGCTGCGACGGGCTGCGTCGGCGGGTTTCTATCGACTGTTTCGCTGGCTCAGCGGCCTGGACCTGCCCGCCAACACCGCGGACTTCCGCTTGCTGGACCGGAAGGTCGTTGCGGCACTGCGCTCCATCCGCGAACGAGCGCGGTTCTTGCGCGGGCTGACGCGCTGGGTCGGCTTTCGTTCCGTCGCAGTGCCGTACCGCGCCGCAGCCCGTCTGGCCGGCGCACCGAAGTACAACCTTCGGCGGATGCTGCGCTTCGCCCTGGACGCGACGCTTTCGTTCTCGACCTTTCCGCTTTACCTGGCCATCTATGTCGGGGCGGTCGAGGCCGTCCTCGGTGTCTTGTACGCCCTGTTCGCGCTGCTGGCGTGGCTGATCTCCGGCAACGTCGTGCCCGGTTGGACTTCCATCATCATCCTGGTCGCGGTGGTTGGCGGCCTTCAGCTCATGCTTACGGGCGTGATCGGCCTGTACGTCGGCAAAATCTATGAGGAGACGAAGCAACGCCCCCTGTACCTTGTCCGACAAACGCTCGGTTTCGAGCCGTCCTCGGCCACGCCGTCCGCCGTATCCGCGTCTCCGCTCTCTGGTCCATAAGGAGCCACTGACCGGATGTGCGGCCCGTGCGAACTGTGTGGCGGCAGCGGACCGTGGGTGCCGGTCTACCCGCGGCTGGGTATCGTGCGCTGTGCGCACTGCGGGCTGGTTTTCTACGCCGGCCCTGTCGACCCGACCCCGCTCTACGACCGGGCATACTTCCACGGCCGCGAATACCGCGATTACCTCGCCGACGGCTACGTCTGGCAGCGCAACTTCCAGGCCCGCATCCGTTACCTGCGGAAGCTGAGACCTGCGGGTCGACTGCTGGAGATCGGCTGTGCGTATGGCCTTTTTCTGCAACTGGCGGCCCGGCACTGGGAAGTGCGCGGCATCGACGTTGCCGCCGACGCCGTCGCGTACGCCCGCCACGTGCTCGGGTTGAACGCCGTGTGTGCGGACTTCCTCACGCTGGCGGACGAGCCGGAATCCTGTGACATCGTTTGCCTGTGGGACACGCTTGAGCACCTGCCGCGCCCGGTCCGCACGTTGGAGAAGGCGGCTCGCTGGCTGAAGCCGGGCGGCATCCTCACCCTCACGACGAACGATATCGGCAGTCTCGTCGCCCGCTGGCGCGGGGAGAAGTGGCGGCAACTGCATCCGCCGACGCACCTGTTCTACTTCTCGCGGGCCACGCTGCGGCGGGCGGTCGCACAGGCGGGGCTGGCGACGGTGCACGTTGCCTGCTCGGGGCAGTACCGCAGTTGGCGGTCGATGGTGGAGACGCTTTGCGCGCGGCGCGGCGCGGGGGGTCGCGCGTTCAGTCGGCTGTTGACCCTCGGTGGACGCTTCGACTTTCCGGTGTACCTCAACACACGCGACATCGTTCTGTATACTGCCCGCAAACCCGCGCCTGCGGTGAAGTCCAACACGCTGGCTGGTTGACCGCGGGCCATGCCGCGGGAACCTCAGGAACCAGGAATGTCGGCGCCTGCGGATCAGCACCCGCCGTCTTGCGACACAGGCGCCGGTCCACGCCTGTCTCTTGTCGCGCCCTGCTACAACGAAGAGGAGGTCTTGCCGGAGTTTCACCGGCGCGTGACGACCGTGTGCCAGGGGATCGCGGGCGGCTACGAGCTCGTCCTGGTGGACGATGGCTCCACCGACCGGACGTGGTCTATTCTTCAAGCGCTGGTCGAGCGCGATCCGCGGGTCGTGGCCGTCAAACTCGCCCGCAACCACGGGCAGGCGCTGGCGCTGGCGGCAGGACTCAGCGTTTGTCGCGGGCAGCGCGTCCTTATTATCGACGCCGATCTTCAGGACCCGCCCGAACTTCTGCCCGAGATGATGCGACTCATGGACGCCGGCGCCGACGTCGTTTACGGTCAGCGTCGCCGCCGCACGGGCGAAAGCCCGCTGAAGATCTGGGGGGCATCCCTTTTCTATCGCCTCCTGAACTGGTTGGCGGACTGGCCCGTGCCGCCCGACACGGGCGATTTCCGCCTCATCAGCCGCCGCGTCCTGGAACTGTTGCGGGCGATGCCCGAGCCACGTCGCTTCACCCGTGGCATGATCAGTTGGCTGGGGTTCCGGCAGGTGGCGCTGCCTTTCGATCGGGCGCCGCGGCACGGCGGGCAGACGAAGTGGCCGCTGCGCAAGCGGCGACGACTGGCCTGGGAGGCGATCATCTCATGCTCGACCTGGCCGCTGCGATTGCCATACCGGCTCAGCGCTGTTTTCAGCATCGTCGGGCTGGCCCTGATGGCGGGTGCGGTGACGAAAAGCGCCTGCGGCGGGATCATGCCGTGGTTCCTCGGACTGTTGGCGGCCGTCACGCTGATCGGTGCGGCGCAGTTTCTCCTCCTCGGGTTGCTTGGGGAGTACCTGGAGCGTATCCATGAGCAAACCCGTGGTCGCCCGCTGTTCGTGATCGAGATGATCCACCGACAGGACGCCAGCACGGCCGCCAGGTAACAGCAAGAGCCGCCCCCCGAACAGTGAGAGCGGCCGCGCCACCACTCCGTGAACGATCGGCAAGTCCCGCCACGCGGGCTGCTACTCCAGCGCAGGTTCGACCTGCCCGTAGTTGTTTCGTGCCGCTGTTTGTGTCACTCGGACGACAGGCCGAGTAGTTCTTCCAAGTAGGAGATGCACTGCTCAGCCCAAGGAGCGCGCGTTGCGATCGCGTCCAATAGTTCCGCCAAGAGCGCCCGCAGCTCCGATACCCGCATTTCCGCCAACGCGGGCGTGATTGCGGGCAGGCTGTCCGAGTCCGCCACGCCTTCCAGCAGGGCTTCCGTTTGTCTCCAGACCTGGGCGAACCGAACCTCATCGGTCAAAGAAACGGGGACCTCCTGCGGCGTGGTCGGCAGCTCTTCCAGGGTCACGTCGGCCGCGAGCGCGAAGTTGCTCTGTGCTTCCCAAGGGTCCTTGTATTCCGCCGGAAACGCCGGGGGCAGGTGACCAAGCGCAGGCTGCGGACTTGCAACCTCCGCGGTGCCGGGTGCGGGCGTTTCGCGCGGCTCCTCGGATCGGCTGGCCTGCTGCACGTCGCTGACGGGAGCATCCGCTGGGCTGTCAGACACCTCGTTAGCGCTGGCGACCGCCGGCGACTCTTCCGCCTCTGGCGGCGCGACTTGCTGTACCGCGGCGGCGGCCACCGCCTGCGCGGCGGCTTCTTCTGCGGCGGCCAGCCGGCTGATCTCCCGCAGTTGTTCGCGAGCTCCCTCCAGATTGGGGTTGTGTTGCAGCGCGAGCTCAAGGGAGCGAGCGGCGGCCGCGTAGTGCCCCGCGTCCGCCTGAAGGACCGCCACGTTGTAGTACGCGTCCGCCAGTGTGCCGGCTTGCGCAAACTCCGCCAACGCTTCGTCGTACCGCTCGAGCCGAGCCAGCGCAACGGCATGATTCATGCGGGCGCGCCGAAAGCTCGGTTGGAGTTCGACCGCGCGGGCCAAGGCCGCTTCGGCGTCTTCGTAGTTACGCTCCAGGCACAGGCTGAAGCCCAGGTTATTCCAAAGTTGCGCATTCTGTGGGTTTTTCGCGAGCGCCTGGCGGAACTCCACCGACGCCTCCGCGTGTCGCCCCAGCTTGTTCAACACAATGCCCAGCCGGTTGCGGGCGGTCACCAGATCGGGCGACAGCTCCAGCGCCTGACGGTACTGCGCCGCGGCCCGCTCCAATTCGCCGCGCCGCTCCAGCAGTTCTGCGTGCGCTACGTACGTCGCGGCCGTCAGTCGCGGACTCGTGGCGGGCTTACGACGCGGCAAAGCGCCCGGCTCGCCGGCCGTCTCCCGCGCCGATTCGCATGCGGCCAGCCCCGCCAGCGTCGCACCGACCAGCAGCGCTAAGATGAGACTCTTGAGACGGTTCACGGTGATCTCCGACCCGTCACTGGCTGGCAGGGACGAGAAGCTTGAAGCCCCCGCCGCTGTCCGACTTCTTGGCCTTGTATCGACCTTCGTTCGCCCGGATCAGAATGGCCTGCTCGGCGTCCAGACCGCGACCGCCGGGCAGGTCCCGCGTCAGTACCTCGGCACTCGTGTCCACGCCGCGTTCCCGGAGAAACGCCACGATGGCCGCTGTGCGCGCCTGGATGAGCGCCTCGTCTTCGAGATCGGTATTGAACCGCAGGGTTCCGCCGTACTGCTCCAGGATTCCCGCCAACCGCTCCAGGCGTTCTTCGCCCAACGTGTTGAGCGCCGCCCGGTGCGGCAGGAAATGCGCGTCGGAGATGCTCATGTCCGCCAGCAGTGCGTTGTCCGCCATCTGGGCGTACATGTCCCGCAACTCGATCGGGTTTTCTGTGGCTCCGTGGGGGGGCGCGTTGAGGCGGTGGACGGGTTTCTGACACGCCCCGCAGCCCACCGTAGCCGCACAGACACAGGCCATCAAACGCTTCATCAGGAAGCTCCTGTAACCGATGCGACCGGTCAGACGGAGTCGTCCCCACCGTGGCCGGATCGACGGTTTCTAGAACCTCCAATCGGTGCCCCGCGGCAGCCGTCTGAAGCCGCGGCTTGTTCGTAACCGCTTGCGTGGCCGACTGCCGCACGTCCGTCCGGAACCCGCCGGGCAAGGCCAGGGCCGGCGGCCCGCGGTAGAATGCCCGCCATGCGCCGCCTGCGCTACGTGGCCCTGCTGGTATTGCTGGTAATCACCGGGTCGAGTTTGCTCACGACCGGCGGGCTGGCGTGGTACTGGCGCAGCGCCGCCTACTGTCGGTACTGCGCCGACGTGCTCAGCGGCAGCCTGGGTTTGCCCGCAGAAATCGAACGCGTCATCCCACGCTCGCGGACAGCCCGCGAGTTTCAGAATGTGCGGATCTGGCTGCCGGAACGGCGCGGCGAGGCTGCGTTCTGCGCCCGGGCGATCCTGCGTTTGACCCCCACCTTGGAGGAGCCGGACGCATACGAGCTGGATTTGCAGGGGGGACACTCGGAAGTCTCTGCCCGCACCTGGTTGCGCGAGGACTACCGCTTCGTCCTGGAGTCCGGGTTGCGGCCCATCTTCGACCCGAATGGGCCGCGTCGCGTCGTATTCCGCGGCATGGACCTGGCGTTTGAGCGCGACCGCTTCCGCCTGGTTTTGACCAATGCCAGTGGCGAGGTTTCTTTTACCGACCCGCACCACGGGCAGGCGCGCGTTTTCTGTCGTGAACTCAACGGCTACGCCGCCCCGCAGGAGGTGAAACTCCAGGCAACGTTTTCCCCGCAGGCTTCGGGCATTCGTCTGGACTGCGTGGAACTGAACGTCCCCGAGCTGCCTGTCGCAATCAGCGGGCTGGAGGCGCTGCTGGGACTCCGTCTAAGCACCGGCTCTTTCCAGGGTCAGCTTGTGTATCGGGAATTGCCGCCAAGTTCGGACGGCGACCCTGCTGCGCCGCCTGCTACGCCGGACGACCGCGAGCTGATCGTGCGCGGGAGTCTCCGCGGTCTGCAATTGTCCGAATGCACGGCGCCCTTTGTCGCCCGGCCGTGGCGCGGCTCGGTAACGGAACTCGAGCTTCAGGAACTGCTCGTCCGCAATGAGCACGTCGAGCGTATCGGGCTGCGGGGCGTGTTCACTGGCGTGCAACTGGGTGACGTGCTGGCTCCCTGGAATCTCGAGAGCGTCGGGGGCGGGGTGCGACTGCGCATCCAGGCCGCGGAAATTTCCCGGCGCGGCTTGGAGCGTCTGATTCTGGCCGCCCGTTGTGAGGATGTTTCACTGGCCGAGGTGTCGCGGGCGCTCGGACGTGGCGGCATCTCCGGCCGAGCCCGGTTGAATATTGATGACCTGACGGTGCTGGACAATCGTTTGGTATCACTGGACGCCCGTGCGGAGGTCGCGCCGTCAGACCAGGACGGCCAGTACGTCGAGCGCGAACTGCTTACCGAGCTCCTCCGTCAGGCGCTGGGCGTCGAGCTGCCTGCGGCTCTCGTCCGCCAGTTGCCCGAGCGTGTGGAGTACGACCAGCTCGGCGTTCGGCTGGAAGTCCGCGACGAGCTGCTCCACGTTTTTGGCACGCACGGGCCGCGCGAGCGCGCCATTCTCAGCCTGCGGCTGGGCGGGCAATCCGTGCCGATCGTGTTCGAGCCGCAAGAGGCGTTCGATCTACGGCCGCATTGCGAGGCGCTGCGTCAAACCTGGCTGCCGGAGTTTGAACGCCGCTGGCAGGCTCTGCGGCCCCAGGACGCGTGGCGTGCGCTGGCCGCGCCGCAGTCCCGTGAGCCGGCCAGCGTTCCGGTCGGGCTTCCGATGCCCGGGTCACCGTAGCCACCATGCGCAGCAAGGGCGAGCGTCGGCTGCTGACGGCGGTCGTGACGGTCAGTCTTGGGCTGACCGTGATCACGGTGTGGGCCGTCCACCGTCAGGGACAGGCGCTGCGGCAGCGGGAGTGGGCGGATCTGGTGAGCGAGGCCCGGGCGGCCGCCGCCCGGCGCGAAGCCGCGTTCATTGCCGACGTGCAGCGTCTGAGTGATGCGGCTGCGCATGCGTGGCAGGCGGGGGGAATCGAGGAGCTGGATGCCCTCGCTGCCCGTCAGCGCTTCTGGTGGCTGTTCTGCGTGATTGGCGATGGACAACCCGTTGTCATTCTGCCGCACACGTTGCTTGAGGAGGGGTTTCCCGGGCTGCGCGGTGCGGGCGACCGGGGTACGACGAGCGCTGGGACGTCGCCGGGCTTGCCGGAGAGTGCGGCCACCCCGGGCACCATGCTCGAATACTTCAAGCGCGTGGCCAGCAGCCCGGATCCGCTAACCCGCGCGGGGGCCCTGCTTGCGGCCGCCACCTATGAGCAGCAGCTTGGTCGTCCGCTCTCCGCGGCACGGATTTTGGCGGAGGCGGCCAGCCTGCTGCGCGCCACCCCCGGGCTGGCACGGTTCGCGTTTCGGGCCGAACTCGAGCGAATCGAATCGCTGCTGGCCGCCGGCGATCCCTTGCGGGCGAAGGACGCCCTCCAGGAGCTCTTGCGCAACACGCTCAGCGATCATCCCGCGCGCATCGGCGACGTGGAGCTGGCACGCCTCCGCGGACTGGCCGAATCGTTGGGCGAGCACCTCGCCGGGCCGATCGCAGACCTGATCCAGCAGCTTGAAACGCGGGCGCGGCGCAGACGGGCGCTGAAAGAGCTGGCGCTTGCCACGCTGGCCCGACCGCCTGACGCCCGGTCCACGGACGAGCCCGCCTTTGTCAGCGTGCGGACGTCCGACGAGCCGGTTGTGATCGCTCATCGCACCATCGACGACGGCGTGCGCCTGGGTCTGGTTGTGCCTGTCGCGGACGTTCTGATCCGCTACTGGAAGCCGCGCGAGCCGGAGGCCGCGTGGCAAGTTCAGATGTCGGCAGCCCCGGGGAAGCGCACGCTGCTGGTTCGCTTGGGGCCCGCTTTCGGGGAGAGCGTGCTGGTGCCGTCCGCGCGGGGCGCGGATCGGCTGCACCGTCTCGATCGCCGACGTCTTGCAACGGTCGCAGTGGCGGCCGTGGGCAGCGCCGGCGCCTGGCTGCTCGTGATCTGGATGCTGGCGCGGGTGATGCATCACCAACGAGAGCTGGCGCGACTGCGCAGCCGGTTCGTCGCCGACGTGAGCCACGAGTTGAAAACCCCGCTGGCGCTGATCCGCTTGCTGTCGGAGACCGTCATTCAGCAGCGGGTCCGTGATCCACAGCGGTTGGAGAACTACCTCCAGACGATCGCCCGCGAAAGCGAACGTCTCACGGCCCTGCTGGAGAACATCCTGGACCTGGGACGGATCGAGTCCGGTCGCAAGCGCTACGAGTTCGGCGCCTGCGACGTAGCGGCCGTGGCTCGACAGGCCTGGGCCCTGTTTGAGGCGCAGTTCGCGGCGGAGCAGTTCGACGCGCAGCTCGAAATCGCCGCGGACCTCCCCATCATCCAGGCCGACGCGGCAGCCTTGCAACAGGTGCTGGTCAATCTGCTTCAGAACGCCAGTCGCTACGGCAAGACCGGGCGATATGTGCGGCTCAGCGTGGGGCGTGAAGGTGGCCTGATCGTATTCCGCGTGACGGACCGCGGCATCGGCATGACCCGCGACCAGCTCGATCGACTGGGCGACAGCTTTTTCCGCGCCGACGACACGCGCGTCCGCCAGACACGCGGCGCCGGGCTTGGGCTGGCCATCGTGAACCACATCGTCGCCGCTCACCGCGGACGCCTGGACGTACACTCTCGCCCCGGCGAGGGCAGCACGTTCACGGTCTGGATCCCGGCCACGCCGGTCGCACCGCCGTGAAGCACGCCGAGCGCTGCCCCCGTCGCCGACCCGCGCGGCGCCGCCGGGCGCGGGTCACCAATAGCGCTCGAAGTGGAGATTGCCCCGGCGCTGGTGCGTGTCGGCGACGAACCCCCGCACCGTGAGCAATTTCTCCACCTCGTCGATCATCTGTGGATTGCCGCACAGGAATACATCGCACTGGTCCGGGGTCAGAGGTGCGCCGACGACGTGTTCGTACGTGCTCGCCTCCAGCGCCACCTGCACCCGGCCCCGCATTTCCCCGGCCTGCGGCTCTTCCCGCGACACCACCGGAATGTACAGAACCGACCCGTCTTGGCGGGCGAGCGCCTCGATCTCTGCCCGGTACGCCAGCTCGGCCAGCCGTCGCACCCCGTGTATCAGTACGAAGCGTTGCCAGCGTCCCTGCCCCTGGTACGTGCGCAGCATCGATACGAAAGGTGCGATCCCCGTCCCGGTTGCGACCATCACCAGGTCGCGGTCCGGCGGCGCCAGCTCCAACGTGAATTCGCCCTTTGCTTCGGTGTCCATCCACAGCCGGTCGCCCGGTACGATTTCCCACAGCCGGGGCGTGAGCCTGCCTTCCTCCACGAGAACCACGAAGAACTCCGCCCACGCGGTCAGGCTGGGGGCCGAGGCCACGGAGTACGCCCGCCGAGTCATGCGTACCCGCCCGGTGTGGGTGAGGCCAGCCGACTTCGGATTCGTGGCCACCCCGCGCGGCAGGCCCAGTCGGAAGAACTGGCCCGGCCGGAAGGGCGGCACACGACCGCTGTCCGGCTGCACACGGACGATGCTGAGCCGCTCGGTCAGGTCGTGTCGCTCAAGCAGGGTGGCGTTAAGCGGGTCTGCTTCCATGCCCGGATTGTAGAGGGTGACGTGCCGGGCTGCTGGGTCGCGCCCAGCCCCAAAGTGAAGCCAGACCCCCTCCGGGTTGGTGGGTTTGACACCACTACAAGCTGAGGCAAGTGGGCGATACTGGGCTCGAACCAGTGACCTCGTGCATGTCGAGCACGCGCTCTAGCCAACTGAGCTAATCGCCCGTCGCCTGCCCGCCAAAGTGGCGGGCCCACGGCCCAACTCGAATGATGTACCCTGTATGTAATCCTGTCAACATCTCTCAACCGGTTGGGCTACTGCCCATGCCGCGAGGCGGCTCCGTTCGTGACTGAACATCTGCGGTCGACACGCTCGCGAGTCACCTGACCCCCGCGCCTCACCACGCACGATTACTCGGCGGCCGGTGCGGCGGCCGGATTTCGCTCGGTCAGCTCGCACCGGGCCGGCAGGACGTCGTCCGGGCTGTCTTTTTCGAGCCCTGCTCGCCCGTGCGGCGCAGGCCGGCCCCAAGTTCGGCTGATCGAGCCCAGCGGCTACGGCGGGGCAAAACCCGGGATGGCAAGTGCGCGGAAATGATGCTATGATTACCGTGTGATGGGCAGGGCTCGGACACGTCATCCCCGAGTTGCATGCTCACAAGGTCTTTGAAATACAGGGCTTGGCAACGCGGACTCGACCGGGCAGGTCGACAATCGTGGTCGCTTAGTCGCACAGAATCGATCGTTTTCGGTCGATGCGGTCGCGGGCAGTTGAGCAGCGNTCATGCTTGGTTTTGAGGCCCTATACAACTTGGGGGCGATCGGTTTCGNCCGGGCAGGTTGAGGTCCGGGTGGCGTGTCGAGGTGGTCAGGAGGCCTCGTTAAACACCTGGCAAAACCCTTATGTGCCAGCAATGGCTACAGAATGGCTGCCTAGTTACTAGGTAACCCGTCGGCCCGCGACGCCTGCTAGCGGTGCCCGACGCCGACAGCAGGCTGGTCGGTACGTGGATCGGCTTGCCGGTCCGCCTGGCGACGTGCCGATGAGACTTAGCCGGGCCCGGCTTGCCGATGACCCGTCGGTCGGTCTGCGGCGAGCTCAGATTCAAATCGGCCGACTACGCACGTAGAGGCCCGGGCTGAAATGCTTCGGGACGCGGGTTCGATTCCCGCCGCCTCCAGTTTCTGAGCGCCCATTTCTTGGGCGACCACAACGATGCTCTTGCGCCGACGTCGCCGCGCGCGGGGGAAAGAGCGATTTGGCCGGGCGCGCAAGCTATTCGTAGACCCTCGACAACGTGAGAAGCCAGCGTCATCTGCGCGTAACGCGCGGCAGTTGCCGGTGTACGCTTGCCGTCGGCGATAACAGGGGGCCCTCGCGCGGAAAGGGGTCCTGCCTGAGGCGGTGCGACGCGGATCTATGCGCCGGCATCCCAGCCCAATCGCATCCGAAGCCTTCCCAAGGTGTGGTCAGACCGCGCCGGAATCGCGCCGCGTCGGTGTCAAGCCATGAAAGAAAAACACCGTCAGACGAATACAACCGTCAGGTCGCCTCCAACGAAGTGCAAGTGGTACGCGCAGCAGGTACGCGTCGACCGACGGGTAGAGCGCATGGGAAGCAGCGGGCACTCTGGCCCACATGGAGTCAACGGCTACGCCCACCAGCCTGCCGACCTTCGCGCCGGCGAAAAACTACCGGTCGCTTATCTTTTCCGCACCAACACTGACTGCGGGAACCTCGTTTGATCTGTATCGGGGGGCACCTGCACGGGCACGCCCGTCGACTGTTTGTGCCCAAGGGGAACGTACAGCGGCAAGAGAAAGACCAACACGTTCACGACCAGGAACATCGTCACAAACGCAGGCGTGTCGTGACCGCCAAGAACGGCCAGCCCGGCTCGGCGTGTTCACATGTTGCGGAGGACGTCTGTAGCGCGGAGGTGAACGTCGCCACGGCCCGCCATTGCACGCCAGCGCGGCCCCGGGAACGGGAGTGCCCGCAGCACCGTCACGGCTCGGCGGAGTGCGTCGCGGACGGCTCGCCAGGCTGCGTACCCGCGGGTTCCGGGCGGTGGTGTATGATCGGCGGTACGGCGTGCAGCGTGATCACCGCCGGGTCAGGGGGAATGAGCGTGTCGTTGGCGGTGCCCGCCCCGGTGGTACCGGCTGAGTTCGTGTTGGCAAAGGCGCCGTGGGTTCGGGGGGAATGCTGCTTACACCACGCGAACGTCCGCGCGTTCGGCCCCTGCGCCGGGCAGAACGTCGTCTGCGTCCGCCACATCGACGACCACTCCGCAATCAACCCGCGCCAACGGTCGCGACGGCTTCGCCTGGCCAGCTGGCTCTCGACATGTCGCGCCATCGCGCATGCCAGAACTGGTGTTCCCAAGTCGGAGGTGGCGAAAACAAGGAGGGATTCACAGCACGCTTACGGCAGCGGCGGGAGTGAAAAGCTACCTCGACGCGCTCCAAGTGGTGAGCGAGATGGCGGTGCTGGGTGGCCAGCTCGGCGTGTCCAAGTGGACCTCTTGCCCTGCGGCCCGGGCGGCCAACACCTGCCCCGGACCTGTCCTCCTGCTAATGGGGATGTGCGGCAGGCTTACCTCGTTCGCTTGTGTCCGATGCGGTGCCCCACCCTTGCGGCTGGGTGCAGTCCGGCTAAGGTCGCGGACGTGGCCGGCCGATAACAGATAATGGGGTCGAGATGGGTTCCGGTCGCGCTGAACGTCCACTCCATGAGGTGGCCCGTTTAGTGTAGCGGTTCGGCCGGGACGGAGCCGAGCTGTTACCATGGAGGAAGTATCCGATGAAAAAACAGGGCCTGGGGATATTGCTTGCGGCGCTGGTGCTGGCGACGGTGGCGGGGCCGGGCTGCGTGACGGATGGCCAAGGTGGGTCATCGGCCGACGACAACAACGGCGGGGCGCCGAACTCCAACGACGGCAACGGTACACCGAACTCCGATGACGGTGGCGGCCTATTGGTCTCCGGCTGCGACAACGGTGAGGGTTTCGGCGTGGGTGTCGAGCGCATCGGCGTGCTCCGGTCCACCGACGGCGGAGCCACGTGGACGTTCTTGGGACATGCTTGCTTGCACGCATCCGGCATGATTCCGGTGGACCCTTCCCCGCGTTGTGAGAACGGGCGGGTAGTGTTGTACTTCTATGACCTGGCCAGCCAGAACCCGGGCCAGAGCGGCCGGCCCTTGGTGATGTACCGGGCGGTGTCCGTCTCCGACGACCATCTCGAGTTCAGCCCCCCGACGGCGGCCTACTCCACCACTCAGTATTTGATGACCGATCCGGACGTGGTTCTCCTGCCCGACGGAACATACCGCATGTTCGTCTCGGTAGGATCGCAGGTGCCGAGCGCATCCAGCGACGATGGCGTGACCTTCACCGCCGATAACGGCCAACGCAGTCAGATCGGCGGCGTGCCGGGAGCCTTGGTGCTGCCCGACGGCCGGGTGCGACTGTTTGTGTGCGGCGGTAACGGTATCGTGAGCCTGGTCAGCGACGACGGCCTGGTGTTCGTGAGCGAGCCCGGCGTGCGCATTACCGCTCCGGGTGTTGAGGCCGTCTGCGATCCAGACCCCATCCAGTTGCAGGACGGCAGCTACATGATGGTGTACAAAATACGCCCTGCCGGCCAGATGGGACCGAATAGCGACCAGGTCTACCTGGCCACCAGCACCGACGGACTGAACTGGACCACCACTGACTCGCCCATCGTCACCGGTAGCGTGCCCGGTCTGGTCCAGCTCGATGACGGGACGCTCTTGATCTACTACGTCGATTTCAGAGGAGGGTGAGAATACGTCATACGTCAGTTCACCGGGTGGTCGATTGTCGCCGTTCCACGCGCGGGGCGTCGCCCCTGAGCAGGTCCAGGTTCTGACACTGGCGCCGTCGTTCGCCGAAGACGTGGACGACTACGATGACAGAGTGCGAGTATCCAGACGCCCGCCCCATGACCGCGCAACCCGGAACCCAATTGCCCCGCGCACCGGATGTAGTGGTCGATACGGTCGATCAGCGGCGGTAGCGTGGTGGCGGCGGGCCGCGCGGGAATGGCGCAGGCCCCCAGTGCGACCTCAACACAGCGCTCGGTGAAGATCACATACAGCTCGTGGAAAGCTGCGGGGATGCTTGCCCATCTCGAGACGACGGCAACGCCGCACACCAGCGTGTTGACGTTCGCGCCGGCGAAAAACTACCGGTCGCTTATCTTTTTCCGCACCAACACTGACTGCGGGAACCTCGTTTGATCTCTATCGAGGTGGCACCTGCACGGGCACGCCCGTTGACGGCCTGTACCAGGGCGGAACGTACAGCGGCGGGACAAAGACCAACACCTTCACAACCACCAACATCGTTACCAATGTGAGCGCGCCGTAAACGCCACGCGCAGTTGCGAGCACGCCGGCGCGCAAGTGCGAGACAGGCGAGCGCCTTCTCAGCGTTTACCACGTTGTCCGAGCCGCGGCGTCGCGCGGGCGTTTTCGGGTTTGGTCCTCCACGGAAAGAAGCCTGTGCATCCGTGCGCGGCCCGGGGCGTGCCGACGCGGGGCTTTCCGCATCGTCACGCGTGTGTCGGGACTAGGCGCGAGCATGTCGATTTCGCGTCGCGGCCGCCGGCAAAGCGCACTCCTCACCGGGCGGGACCGCGCGGCAAGAGGTTGCCCGGCTGGATGGCGTAGTGTTGCCGCGGAGCACCGGCGCTTGCCACTTCGACGTCGGGCCGTGGTGACCCCCAAGGGGCGAAGATCCGGATCGTGTCGCGCCCATGTGAGCACGGCGGCGCTTCTCTCATCAAACCGCGTCGCGCTCCCAGTCGGAATTCGGCGGGGCGGTGCACACGCTGGGGACAGTGGTTTTCGTTACCGGTTCCGAGACCCGCGGCTCATCTACTATCCGAGCAAGAACGGCAGCAATTACGGCGCGGCGATGGAAACACCTTTCCGAGTTCGCTGAGGCCGTCGGGCGTCCCCCGTCTTGCTCACTGCCAGTTTCAACTGCATCATATTTCTCGTAAACAACTTGCGAGGCCAACGGATTCGGCAAATCAGCACGTTCGAGGGCCGGGTGTGGCACTGGCATTTCGGGAGAAGCGTGCGATGGAGCGGCGTGTGCAGGCGTTCACGCTCATCGAGCTGTTAGTGGTTGTTGCGATTATCGCGGCGTTGATGAGCATGCTGCTGCCGTCGCTCTCGCGCGCCCGCCAGCAGGCACGAGCTGTCGTGTGTTTGGGAAGGTGCCACGAGCTCGGGCACGGGCTGGCTTTGTATCACGTCGAAAACCGGTGCTATCCGGCGCACCAGTGGCGATTGGCCGACGGGAGTCGCTTGCGCTGGTTCAACGCTTTGGCTCGGTATGTGGGTGGCGCACCGAAGACGGGCTCCTACAGCCCCTCTCTGGACCAACGCGCCACGGTCCTCCGCTGTCCCAGCACACCCGACTGGGAAGTGGGGCGGAACAACTCGTTCGGCTATAACTACAAATATCTCGGCAGCGCGCGATAATACCCTGCCAGATAATCCCTACCGCCCGTTCGAGACGTATCCGGTGCGCGAGGTGCGCGCGCCGGCTAAAACGATAGCTTTCGCCGACTCCGACGGGACCGGCTGGACGATGCCTTGGGGACCCGAGCGGACGGCGGATCATCCAGATGCGGACCAGAACCCGCTTCGGCTGGGTAATCACGGGTACGTCATCGACCCGACGTACATTCCGCTGCGAAGCCTCCACACGTACTCGGGCGGCGACCTGGAACCATATGCCTGGCGCGACTGGCGCTCGTATCTCTCGGACCGCCACTTAGGTGGCAGCAACGCAATCTTTGCAGACGGCCACGGCGAACGCGTTGATCCACGCAAGGCCTACTCGGACAACGGCCTCTGGAACGGGCTCGGCTATGACCCCGGTACCGATCCAACAACCCCCGGGTTCGAGCTGGATCCGCACGTGGCGCACAAGTGGGATGCATCCAGCGGCCAGCAGTGGCGATACCCTCCCCCGTAGTCGGCACGACCGAACCACACGATCCACAGGCCCAAGCGGGCACGACCGATAATTCCGCGCCGTCAAGGTTGCGCAGTTCGCACGACGCCGGATCGCGGAGCCGAAGATCGGGTGTGGCCGCGATTACGCGGTGCCGTGGGTCGAGCTCTTCGTCAGGCCAAGTGAACAGCCGTGCAACGGGCGGTTCGCGGGTCGGCAACTCAAACCGGTGCGGTCGGGGCTCCGATAGCTCGGGAGGAGACCCGCGCGACCGCGTAGGGCTCGGCGGCGGTCGACGGGCATTCTGTATGGAATCCGATGGGCGAAGTACTCGACCAGGCCGAAATCGATGCGCTTCTGGCTTCCGTCGCGGGCGAGAGCGAAGCGGACGGCGGAGCTGCAACACAAACGGAGACGGCCGTAGCCGTTTCGGCCGGCGCGCCGCGACGAGACGTAAGCCTGTACGACTTTCGCCGTCCGGAGCGCGTCAGCAAGGACCACATCCGCGCGCTCGGCTCGATCCATGACGGTTTTGCGCGCAATTTCGGCGCCACGCTGTCGGGCTTCTTGCGGACCATCATCGACGTGCGGGTGGTGGGCGTGGAACAATTGACCTACAGCGAGTTCATCCACTCGCTGCCAAACCCGACCTGCTTCGTGATCCTCCAGGCTCCGCCCCTGGAAGGCCAGATGTGCATGGAGGTCAGCCCGCTCATCGTATATCCCATCATCGACCGGCTACTGGGCGGCAGTCGCGCGGAGGCGTTCATTCCCCAGCGACCACTCACGGCGATCGAATGGCGGCTGATGTCGCGGCTGATCAACCGGGCGCTGGAACATCTGTCCGAGGTGTGGCGAAACCTGGTCGATGCGAAGTTTGGGATCGTGGAGACGGAAAGCAATCCGCAGCTCGTGCACATCGTGGCCCCGTCAGAGGTAGTGGTCTTCATCACTTTCGAAATCAAGATGAATCAGTGCGCGGGCACCATGAGCATCTGCATCCCGTTCAATACGATCGAGTCCGTGCTGAGCAAGCTCACCACCCAGTCGTGGTTCGGCTACCATACCAAGGGGGCCACGGAGCTGGAGCGCAAGCGCATCCATCGCAATCTCGCCCGTTCCAGGGTCAGCCTTACAGCCTTCCTCGGCCACACACGCCTGCGCGTCTCCGAACTTCGCGCCCTACGGCCCGGCGACTTGTTGCCGCTCGAGAAACCCGTCAGCGGCGAAATGATCCTCCAGATCGAAGGCCGCAACAAATATGCCGGTGTTCCCGGGCAACTTCGTGGTCGGCGAGCCTTGCGCATAACACGCGCTGCGGCTATCGACGAGCCGCTGTGAGCCAGCCTCCGCGTGCCTCGGCCTGGCGCTTGCGAAGCTTAACGCGGCCCGCCCAAGTCTTTCCTCCATTTCCGTCCGCGTGAGCAGTGGCCATCGCTGCCCACCGGCGTTGGTCCTGCGCACGTTTCGTGCTCCGCGATATCGGACGTTCCGATGCGGATGTGACCTAAGTCTCGCAACGGAGGCAGCTTGCGGTCAGGCCGCCGGGCGCTGCATCCAAGAGCATTTTCTCGTCCTACCAGTAGAAATCTGCGCCAACCGGGTCCTAGAGTTGCTACGAGGGGCAGTGAAGCTGCCCGCCCGCCGGCAAGAGAACATGCTTCGCGGGACGACGTGGAGTCAGGGCTCTTTATGAGGAGACGAAGGACATGATGAAGAAGGCACTGGCAGTTGTGGTGGTATGTGGGTTGGTGGGGGCGGCAAGCGCGGCAATCGAGCTGTACTTGAAGGAGGGCGGCGTCAGCAACTACATCTTCGACTACTCGGCCCGCAATTACTTGCCGTACTTCGACGGCGCGGGTTCGGCTGTGATTCCCCCTGGGCAGATCGTTCCGGGCGGCCCGATTGATCGGACGTTCTTCCTCTGGGGCAAGTTTACCGGCGAAGATGACTTGGCGACGAAGATCATTGGTGTGGCGCCCTCGGTCTCCGTCGAGGGTAACCTGGTCATGCAAGAGAACGTGATCTACCGGCACAAGAAGATCAACGGCACCACATCGCAGCGCTGGACGCGCTGGGATGGCACTAACAACCTCGGCATCAACGGGCCGGCCGCGGCGGTGACCAGCAACGGGATCGTCAATGATCCTGGCAATGCTTGGGACCTGGTGGCCCCAGCCGCCGACGACAACGCGGCCTTCCTGCTGGGTGCGTTCCGTGTGACGTCTGCCGACCTAGCCTTGGGCCGGATCAGGTTGGGCGTGGGCCGCCTCGGCTTCGCGGCGAACGACGGCACCCAGTCGTACTATCCGGCGGTGTACGTGAATGGCGTGCTCGTGCAGGAGCGGTGGTACGAAGCCGGTCAGCCGATGCCGACTGTGCCGGTTACGCATGCGGCCCCGGTCTACCTGGAGTATATACCCGAGCCAGCGAGTGTCCTGCTGCTCGGCCTGGCGAGCCTGCTGATCCGTCGCCGCTAAGCTTCGAAATAGCTTGATCGCAAGATTCGTGCGGGAGTCGGGCCCCGGGTCCGACTCCCTCTCTTCTTGAGTATGGCGCCGGAAGCGGGCCGAGCACGCGCGCTGCGGGCCTAGCGGGCTCCGGCCATCGCGGGGGCGGCACCCTTCCGGTGTCGCCGGCGCTTCTTGACGATGCCCAGGCTCGGCGGACGGGACTCCCGTGGCCCCAGTTGGTTGGCCAGCGACAACACCGCCCGCGGAGCGTCTGCATACGCGTCGGCCCCGATTTCCTGCCACAGCCCGTCGGCGCGGTTGAAGATTCCGCCGGTCACGATGATTTGCATCGTCGGGCACACCCCTACGTCGCGAATGCGTACGATCAGGCTCCGCGTCTTCGCCACTGCCTCCGGTCGCGCACCGACGATCAAGAACACATCCGGCCGCGTTTGCCCGACGAGGGCTAGCAGTTCATCCTCGGGGACCCCGCCGCCCACAAAGTACACCTCCCAGCCGTCTGACTGGAACAGATCCGCCAAGATTTGTGCTGCCAGCTCTTCCACCTCGTTTTCCGCGTTCGCCACGAGCAGACGCCGGCCGCGGGACGGCCGTTTGGGCAGGTGCGATTGCAATTGGTCAGCGATCGTCCGGTTGATACGACTTGCCATGTGCTCGTACGCGGCGTTGATGCGATCGTCGTCGTACAGGCGTCGGACCTGAATCATGGCCGGCCAAACGACGTCGCACAGCAGCTCCTCGGCTGACGATCCGGCGCGTACGGCCTCCGCGATCAAAGCGAAACACTCGGCGCGCCGTCCGGCCAACAGAGGTTGCATGAAGCGGATCAACAGAGGTTCGGCCACAGTGTCGGCCTCCGAACTGCGCCCGTTGTTGCCGCCTCCCGGCACGGTCCCTTTCGGGACCACAACGGAAACCACTTATGCAGCCGGAGCCTCCATGCCACCGGGAAAGGATTACCTGCGCGCGTCCGGCCAAGGCGGCCGACGCGCTGGCCCCCGCGTTTTCACGCCCTGCTATCGGGGAGCCCGAGCAGGTGGCTTGAGGCGCCACAGCCGAATATACCGAGTCCGTCCGCCGGGTCCGCGGTTCCCTGGTTTTCCGACTGGCGATTGGTGGGCCCTTTGTCCCCGGCGCGCAGTGATTTCCGGAACCGCGGGCAGTGACAGCCGGTAATTTCCACCCCTCCATAATTGCCCGTTGGACCACGCGGTCGCAGTCCTTGCGCTGAATCATCGCCGGTGTGCACACAAGAGAACGGCTGAGTGCGGCGGCTGGCTCAGGGGGCTCCATCTAGCCGATAACGACTTGTCGCGTGGCCGTGGCCCGGTATAATCCCGACGCAGCCGATGGCGCGGTTTGCGCGGTCGGGCAAGCAGCACTGATCAGGACTGCGAAGGGCGCGGTCAGCCCGCCGATCAGAAGGTATGCGGAGGACAGTTTCTTGAAGTCCGGCAAACACGCGGGGTCGGAGTAAATGACCATGTTGACTCGTCGTCGCGGAACACTCTACCTCGCCGGTGCTGTGCTTCTGGCTGCCCCGCCCGCTATCTGGCTTATCGCCAGTTATCCGCACAGCACCCTGGCGCCGCTGCCGCCCACGGGGCCTGGTTACCCTGGCGTGCGGCCGGCGTTGCCGGTCCCGCTCGAGGCGGTTCGCCAAGACCCGATGCTGCTGGTACGTCTCGGGCGTGAACGGTACCTGCGCGAAATCCGCGAGTATCGCTGCGTGTTATTGAAGCAGGAGCGACTGGACGGCGGCTTGACACCCGTGCAGGAAGTGGAAGTTCGCTATCGCGAAACGCCGCACACGGTGTACATGCTCTGGCGGAAGAATGCCGACCAGGCCAAACGCGCCCTCTGGATGCGGGACCCGCGCTTCGTCGACAAGATCGGGCGCAAGGTGGCCCTGGTCGAGCCGGCCGGGGCGATCGCGCGGCTTTTCGTATCGGAGCTGTTCGTTCCGATCGATGGGCCGGAGGCGCGCAAACTCAGTCGGCGCACGATCGACGAGTGCGGCTTCCGCTCCACGTTCGAGCTGCTGGAGCGCTACAACGCGCTGGCGCAGGAACGCGGCGCGCTGAAACTGTGGTTCGACGGCTTCGGCGAAATCGACGGACGCCCCACGTACGTTATTCGGCGCGACTTACCGTACGAAGGCCCCAACGGCCCGTACCCTGATGCGCGCATGGTCCTCCACTTGGACCAGGAGTGGCTCTTGCCCGTAGCGGTTTTCTCGTACGCCGACTATGGGGAGAAGGAACTCTTGGGCAGCTATGTGTTTACGAAGGTGGAGCTGAACCCTGGCTTCACGGACGAAGCGTTCACGTTCTGAGGTCGTCTTCAAGGGGGGGCTTACGCTTGTCGCATGCGGGCGCGGGCTCCGGGTGGACGCGACTTGCCTCCCGTGCTTTCCTTCGGCTCTGGTCCACGGCCGCTTGCCCCGCCGGAAGGTCCTCGGTGCGCTCACAAAAAGCTGGGTTGGGTCAGCCCCGGCGTTGGTCGGAAGAGCTTCGCGCCCCGGGACGACGCTCGTATGATCAGGATGCGTGCTGTCGCGCAGCACCGGGCCCATAGCTCAGTTGGTCAGAGCGGCGGACTCATAATCCGTTGGTCGCAGGTTCGAGTCCTGCTGGGCCCACTGCCAAACCGTATTTGGCGGAACTTGTGTCGGTCGGCATCCGGCAGTGCACCCCAGCAAGGGCGGAGGATGCAAGCTTGGGCCGGGCGGAAAACATCTGAGGCCCTGCCGTCGGGCAGGGCCTCCGCCGTCTGTTCGCGCCGTTGGCCGCGCGGGCCACTCCGGCGAGTCGGTTATGACGCCGCCAGGAGCCGCCGCTCCAGAGCAGCCCGCAACTTCAGCATGGCCTGATTTTGGATCTGACGCACACGTTCCTTGCTCACACCCAGCAGAACACCGACCTGATCCAGCGTTCGGCGCTGGGTCAGACCTCGGCGAGCGCTGCGATTCAGCGCGAAACGCGCGTCCAGAACGCGGCGTTCTACGGTACTGAGGTCCGCCGCGTTTTCAAACAGGATCTGGCGCAGCTCCTCTACGCACTCGACTTCAATCCGCTCGCGCTTCCGATCCAGGTAATCGCTGCGTTCGACCGCCGGGTCGTACCCGGTCGGGAAGTGCGTACGAAGACGAGCCGTCTTGGAGGCCGCCCGGGAGAAGCTGGCCAAGATCGCCCGGCAGGCATACGTGCTGAACTTGAAGCCGCGGGAAATATCGAACTTGTCCACACACCGTAGCAGTGCCAGATTGCCCTCGCTCACGAGCTCGCTCAGCTCGACGCCGGAATTCCGCGACCGCCGCGCCATGGCGAGCACCAAGGAGGTGTTTGCACGAATGATGTCCGCCCGGGTCTCAGTCGCCAAGCGGTCCCAATGTAACAGCTCGCGCGCCGCATCCGCCGTAAGTCGTCGGCCGCGGTAGCGGTGCAGCAGCCGCATGACGCGATAGCGGCCATAGTTGAAACGCAGAAACAGCGCCCGCTCCTGCTCCGCTGTGAGCACCTCAGTGGGCTTCGGGCCCAAGTTCAAGTGTGACCCATCCTCGGCGACATCGTCGCGCGTTGCGACATTGCTTTTCGGCGGTGGAAGCGGGAATGTGCTGTCGTCCCATGCACGCACTCGTGCGAAGCTGGGATCGCATACGCACTCCACGGGCTCAGACAGAATTTTCAAAAGCCGCACGCGCTCCTGATTTGTAAACGCTCTCAGCGCTGCGTCGGTGGGTGGCTTCGCTTTGGGCCGAAGCTTCCGAAGAACGGCGCGCTGTCCACGCCGGGTAACAGCTTTGACTATTCGAGTTTCCATCTCGTATTTCCGCATCTAGCCTGTGCTTTCAATTCGACTTACCGCGCCCACAGGTCCGCGCGGCAAGCGATGCGGCTCGACACTCGTAGATACGTCCGAGCCACTTAAAAGGTCGCGAAAATGGTCCGAAATCCGTTTCGACTGAGTAACTCCTCGCGGGGAAAACAAGTTCGCTACGTCTGTCGGTCCACTGACTCTTCGGTCGCTTATTCGTACCGATTAGGTTCTCTATTAAATATAAACCAAAATCGGACCATACGCAAGCAAAAATGAATCTTTTTCATCCCTTTTTATTTTCCATCGACGGAACTTACGGCGAGAACGAAGGTTGAAGACAATTCGCAGGTTGGTACGGCGGCGGATCGGTGCGTGGCAGTGTCATCCTCCGGGCTTCGCTCAAAGTGGCGAATTCACCCAAGCCAATTTGGTGTGTCAGCGGAAAAGCCGCCAGTCAGGTCGCAACCGATTCGTATAAAAGTAGATATGAGGAAATCGTTTTCTCTTGGGGCGACCCGGCCATCGACTCTCGGTCGGATCCGATGCTGCACTCGCCGGCTGACGCTTGATGCTTATCAATTGCGAGCAAGATGGCCCGCGCTGCGTCCGCTGGGCAGCCGGGCCGACAAGACACCGCATGTGGATAGTTCCCCAGGATTTCCCCAAAAGAGGGTAGCGCAGTGACCACCAATGGACGCCCAGACACCGCGGCCCAAGACAACGTGTCGACCGGGGCATCGCCCGCTGGGAGGAACGCGATAACATCCGATATCAAAATGAGTTGCGCGATTGTCAGCCTGGACGGTGCGCGACGGGCAACGTGCTCGTGTCGGCACGCGCGGACCAGTCGCCAAAGTCGTTCAGCCTCCCCATTGCCGCTTGGCACGATCAGTCGCACGTTCGGCCGGGCGTTTGCCGCCAGAAGACTGGCCCACGCAACCCATATGGCCCCCGATTCACGCGTAACTGGGGGTAGCGGGAGAACCGCAATTTGGTCGGGCTGAAGACCGACGTCCGCGCGAATCCGCGCACGTTGATCTGAGTTAGAATGAAACCGTCCCGCGGCGGGGCGAAGGATCGTGCAGCGGTCTTTCGGAACTCCCGCCTGCACGAGTGCCTGGCGCACCATCGTGGTCGGGCAGACATACCAAGGCACGTCCGCCATACGTCCTGAGCGCGGCCACACAACACAAGCAGGCACCACGCGTGTTGAAGCAACTTCGATGACTATTCGCACGCTGTCGCGGAGGAGTGGGGCGGCCCGTCGCGCTGCGTTCGGCGTCCATGCATGCAGGATGCACCGTCCACCAAACCCACCGGCCCGGTCACCCCCCACGGCTTCCTGAAGGCGGCTCCGCTGAAACGGCATCCAGTCGGGCAAAAGGTGTACACGGCTGACAGGCGGGCCGTCAGTCCAAGGCAGTGGGCCTGAGCCAAGCTGAATCACCCGGTGACGAAATTCCGCCGCGTGGAGCGTGCACAACGCCCGAATCGTGTCTGCCTTCGCAGGCGAAAGGTCATGCGTGACCAGGTGGACTATGTTCATTCGGGTTGTATCCAAGCCCGCATGGACCGCGACAGTGCGAGCTTAGGTCAGCATTGTAAGCCATTTCGCGTCCCTAGCGCAATGCGGGCTCGGCGCGGTGCGTGCTTGCCCGTGGGTTACGTTGGAGCGACCTTGTCCTGAGAATGATGCACTCCGAATGCGGACTTAGACGAGCGACGGTTCACAAGCGCGGTTCTGAGAGAATAAGCGTTCTACAGTGCTGAGGTTAAGACGTGGCGGCCACTACGCCGGATCGCGATGTGCGCACGTAGATGGGCTTCGGGTTGTTACGCAGATTCTGTTTTCGGTCCGGCTCCGCTGTCCTTGAGGCGGATGGGCCCGCGACGCTTGGCTGCCTCGGCAGCCGCGGCGTCGGCTTGTTCCGGTTTGGCCGGCATACTGATAACGCGCGGAGCAGGGACGCTTTGTTCGAGCTCGTCTTCTTCGGGCATCGTCAGCCACGTGAGGATGCTGTCCTCGAGGCTCTGTGCGCGCGGAATAACGAACTTTTCGCCGCAACGCTTGCACCGGGCAGTCCGGCCCTGCGCTTCGACTGGCAGGCGGTATTTCGCCCCGCATTTCGAACAGGCGCATTTGATCGTCTCGGACATGACTCACCTCGGCTGCCAGCTTCAGGCGTTCGCCCTAGGGCGAACAAACGTGTGGCGCCTTTACACAGAACCTGCGCCACTCGCATTTCCCGTTGTCGGCTGAGTTAGACCGCGGATGAGCGAGATGAGTAAGACGATGCCGGTTTGTAGCTTATGATCCTGTCCAGATAATCGATCGATGAAAGTATCATTAGCGCGCTCAGCCATCGCGCTCTGTAATCATTGTATCGGCATGAGCACCGGGTTGCAATAGGAACCCGCCGGTTTTGCGCGTATCGACCGTGCTCCGACCGGCCGGTGCTGACTTATGGCCGGAACCACTCGCCACATCGCTGACACAACGGGAACGCTTCCAGGCACAAGTCTTCGTGCGCCCGCCGAAGACTTTGAAACGGGTCACCGTTCCAAATCGAACCCAGCCCTTCAGTGGACCAATATCCGAGGCTCGTCTTGCCGCGATAGTCCTCGAAGCAGCTAGGGACGTTGCCGTCTGCCAGTAACATCATTCGGCTCGCGAGTCGGCGGCACGGCTCGCGCACGGGCGGACGCGTCGGAAGAAGCGAGTCCGGCGGAAACGTACCGCAGTAATCGCTGTAGCCGCGGATCACGGCGCTGCCGACGGATTTAATCCAGTGATCGTAAAACTCTTCCATTTCAGAGATTGTGGCTGAGCAGCGGATGAGACTCGGTACGATGACTGGCCAGGGGGATTGCCGTCGTCGACGTTCTTCCTCCAGGCGGCTGATGTTGCTTACTACACGCGCATACTCATTCTGGACATGTACTTGCGCATATATCGCTGGCGAGTGGGCGTCCAGGAGGACTTCAACTACGTCGACGTGATGCGCGAATAGCGCGTCCATGTCCTCACTTGTGAGCTTCAACAACGGCGTGGCCAGCGCGATTCCATAAACGCCGGCTGTGCGGAGACGAGCAACTATTTGTGCGAAATGGGGATGCGACAGGGGATCGCCGTGGCCGCCAAGAATGACCAAACGGTCGTCGTACTGAGCCAGCTCGGCCGCAAGCCGGTCGATTGTTGACAGGTCTTGGACTTGCCGTTTCGGAACGCGGCTGCCCCGGGGACGGAGCGTGGTGTCGGGTAGCGGGTCGTCGGTGGTCAGCTCGATCTCCACCTCGTTTGGGAGCGGTTCCGGGCGGCGTGCACCATTCTTGTGGTACCATTGGCAGACTTCGGGGCCCAGGGCCCTGTCGCCTAGTTCATGGATGGCTTGCTGCACGAGCTCACGCGAGGCACGCGTGTCCGCCGTAAAGCGCCCAGCGGTGTGGATCATGACGGTCGGTACGTGGTAGCAGCTCGGGTGGATGATCGGGTCGGACTGGGCAATTTCGGGTCGGTAGGAGAGGAGGAGGCCGAAGGGGATCTCCAGGTTCACCAGGTCTGCGGCACACTCGCGACGAATGATTACGCCGGCCAGGCCAGGCGGCGCCTGGGTGAAAACGACCTTACACGCTGCCTCGTGCTCGACCAGGTGTGCGACCATGGCCGACCCGATGACGGGATCCAGCAGCGGCATGTGTCCGTCGAGGCACAGTACGGCGTCGCAGCGAAGCTGGTCGAGGGCCAGAGCAACGGTGGGTGGATCGACGAACTCGTCAAACCAGGTAAGCGCAAGCGGATTGCCGCGCCACGAACACAGGGCCCACTTGCGCGCCGTGCGCACCAACTCACGGGCGGGCCGCACGCCAGGGTCGGCGGGCAGGATTTGGACCTCGCTGCCCACGCCGGCCTCACGAATGGCTTCCTCCCCGGCGTCACGGTCGCGTGGGCGCACAAACAGGTACCGGCCGCATAGCCCCTCGATCTTCGCGAACCGCCGCAAGGTCCGCACGATGATTGTTTGTCCGGCGATTTCGGTGCGCAACTGGGACGGTCCCCCGGGGTTCGACTCCTGGAAGTCAGCGAAGAGGACGCCGGCGATTTTCATGGCAGTTGCTCGCGCACGCGTGCCAAGGCCTGCGGCAGAGTTTCTTGCAGGTAGTCGCAGCCCTCGATGAACGCCGCCACGTACTCGCGGTCGCGCCGCAGGCGGCGCCGCGCGGACTCTGGCGTTTCCTGCTGGTCGTCGAGAATGGCGCGGTCGGCGTGAATCCGACGGAGTTCGGCCACCTGGGAGACGCCCGCGACCAGTTCGTAGGTGGATTCGTAGTGGCTCATGCGCGTACGCAGCTCGTCAACGCGGGCCACCAGACGGTTGAACTCGGTCGGTCGCTCGACCAGGCGCTCCAGGCGCTCCAGAAGGTCAGCGGTTTCCGTTGCGATGGCGCGCATTTCTTTCAACTCCGCGAGCCGTGCTTCCAATGCGGCACAGACGCGGTCCTTGAGGTCCGGGGGCAGCGGTGCGACAGGGAGGGCGAACAGGTCGTTGGGCAGAGGACGCGTACAATAGCGCTGGGCCGCCTCCCGTAGCGTAAGGACCTCCGTGCCTGCCATCTGCATTCCCCCTTCGGACGCCTGGATGACACGGGCGGAGGAGGCGAGGAAATCGGACTGGAACTGCTCGGCGTACACGTAGAGCTGCTCGTCGGTGTACGTGTCGCGGCCGTGGATGTCCTTGACGACGCGCAGGATGCCGCGGGACCGCACGATGCGCTCCCATTGCTTCATTTCGATGGTGTAGAACCGCCCCAGCTCCGGTCCCCAAATCTGTTCGATGGGCATTCCCGCGGGGTAGTACAGCCCGTCGGTGAAGCACAAGTCCTGGCCGATCAGGAGAATCGGATTGCAGCCCAAGTACTCGGCCAGGTAGAAGGACAGGTGGGCGACGGTGCTGCCCGATGGCAGCGCGGCGCGCCGCGGGGCCGCCTCGCGCAGCAGACGGTCCACGAAGCCGGCGTAGAGCACGTGCATGCGTCCGCGGTAGGTGTCCAACACCCGCCAGTGAGCTTTCGGCTCGGCGACGAGAATGGTCGGCCCGAAATCGGCGATGCCTTCAAAGAACTGGGCGGACAGCTCGTGGTAGTCCAGGCTCGTGACGAAGTGGGGCGGGATGCCGCGCGCCAGCAGCGTCTTGAAGACGGTCTGGACCGCGATGATGACGGCCCGATCGCGCAGGTCGTGGAGCTGATCCACGTTGCGGGCCAGCGACGGTCCGGCCGCCACCAGGATAGCGGGATATCCACGCGCCCGGTCCTTCAGCGCTTCCACGCCCGGATTTCGCAGGTACGCCGGCAGGTTGTAGGCGATATTCCGGAACGTCACACGGGCGTGACGCAGCAGCGAGTACACCTGCATACGCGAGTAGCCCACGAAGTCGCGCAGCAGCTTCCACAGCTCGCTGTGAAAGGCCGTGTGGTAACGGCGTGTGTGCGGTAAGGTGATGAAGCGCAGGCCGAGCAGGACGTAGGTCATCACGTCCCGCAAGCGTTCGTGCACCGTCGCCTTGTCGGCCGAGGTGAGAAACGTCAGCCGCCGTTCGCGGAGCGGCCCGGTCAGGTCGGTCACGCACAGAGCGGCCTTGAGCAGGGCGAGGTCATCCTCGGCAACGATCACCAGGGGCTTGTACGCCAGTCGTTCGAGAGCCGACAGGTGGTAGCCGAGCCCCAGACCGCTCACGAAATAGCACTCGCTCTCGATCTTCGTCTCCGGCGCCTCGTCCTCCGGCGCGTCCGTGGCCTGCCCGTCGGTGTCCGGCGTGAGCGGCCGCTGGCGCATCTGTGTCTCGACCAGTGCTTGCGCCTCTTCCGCCGGACGGTAGCGACTGTGCACGTACACGGGTTGGCCGTCATCGGCGAGCAGACGAACGGTGGGGTGGCCGTCGCGGGCGAGTTCCAGCGACGGAAGGCGGCTAAACGGCAGGCTATCCACCCGTGCGGCCAGCAGGGGGTCGGCGGTATAGAGGGCCTGAAGATTCGCCAGGTACCGCGCGCGCCACGCGGTCAGTCGGTCGGCAAGCGAACCCTGGTGATTCACGCATGCTGTTGTGTCCGAACCGGTCCGTATTGTCAACACGCGCGGCGCGTGTCCGCCGAAAAGCAGGAGAATTCGCGATTCAAGAACTTGCGACTCAAGAATCGCGCGGGTGACTGCCGATCATGTATTCGCGGGCAGGCACGCGGCGGGCACGGCGGCCTGCGGCGCCTGCCACGATGGGGGTTGACGGGAGTGGTCGCGTGCAGCAAACCGGTATTGCGGCGTCGGCGACGGTAGCCGGTCCGTGCCCGCACACGGGCGTGACGGTACCCTTTGACACCATTGCTTCCCCGGGCACGTACGTCTGCACCTGGAGCGGCCACCTGTTGCGGGTGCCGAGAGGCTGCGTCGACGCGGGGCAGTCGCTCGGCGTGAACCTCGTCGGCCGCGAGCCGCTGATGGTAACGAAGATCAGCGACGATCCGGAGCTGCCCCTGACGCGCGCACGGGCGCTGGCGGCGGAGCTGGGGCTAAGCGCGGGGTTCTGACGCGGCCGGCGGCGGGCTGGCGGTGTGTTCTCGGTCGCGGCTCACGGGGCGGCCAGCGGGTTCGTTGTGGTCGGCGGTGTGAGTGACCGTGCGACCGCACAAGTTCAGACATGCCGATTGTTTGACTTTGTACAAAACGTGGGGAAGACTCGAAGAGCAACGGGCGTGTTTCACTGCGGTAAGAGCTGCCGCTCGTCGTGCGCACGGTCGTGGTCTCCGCGGCCGGCGCGGGTGCATGCAGGGTAACCCCAGGTAACGCCGGCGGAACGCGAGGCCGGCGTGCGCACAGGGAGGTGTGTACAACATGGCGTCCACTGAACCAGCGGTTGTCGATGACGCGGCGCGCGGCGTGACGGCTGTGAGCATACCGTTCGATACGATTCGGGAACCGGGGACGTACGTGTGCAACTGGAACGGGTTTCTGCTGCGCGTGCCGGTGGGCGTGCCCGGGCCGGGCCAAGGCCGCGCTCTCAACCTGGTCGGCAGCGAGCCGCTGCTGGTCACGAAGATCAGCGACGATCCGCAGTTGCCGGTCGTGCAAGCACGTGCACTGGCGAAGGCGTTGAGTCTGAAGATCAGCTTCTGAAAAGGCGTGGGCGGTCGTGTGCCGACCGGTTGCACCGCACCCGCGGGGGACAAGCCGAGTCGGTGCGTTGCTGTTGTTTGCATCGTGCCGCGCAGGGAGGGCGGACCGGCGTGGCGACGTGCATCAGCCCAGCAACGCGCCAGCGATTTCGAAGTACAGTCCTAGCGTCAGGACGTCGGCAGTGGCCAGCACGATCGGACCGCCGGCGATCTTCGGGTCCCCGCGCAGGGCCCGGATGGCGCTGGGTAGCACGACCCCGAGCAGACAGGCGGTCATGATCGACAGCAGAATGGTGCCGCTGATCGCCGCGGCGACGGCCAGGTCGCGTTTCCAAGCGAGGGAAACGCTGCCGACCAGCAGCCCGGTCGCGGCTCCGAGCAGTGCCGCCGTCGCCAGCTCGCGGGCTACGGTCCGAAGGACGAACCGCCGGGTGGCTCGTTGCTCATGCAAAGCTTGCAACGTCAGTGTTACCGCTTGCATACTGACGCTCTCGGCCAGTGCCAGGACAATGGGGATAAAGAGGGCGATTACGACCACGTTTTCCAGAAAACGTTCGTAGCGTGCGGCCAGCAGGGCGCACGCGATCCCGCCTGCCACATTGCACAGCAGCCAAGGGAAGCGCCGTCGGAAGCCGGACCAGGGCGTCGGATGCCGCGTCTGAGCCAGCCGCACGCCGATGATCTGAAACACGTCGTTGGCCGCCTGTCGCTCGGAGACGTCGAACATTTCTTCGGTGAACAGGCTGATATCGATCAGCCCCAGAAGGCGACCCTCACTGTCGACGACGGGCAGCGCCAGCAGCCGATGCAGCACGAATAGCTCGCACGCCAGGAGAAGGCTGGCGGTCTGTGGCACCGCGATGACGTTTCGCTGGGCGAGATCGGCGACGCGCGCCTCCGGGGCCCCNNTGAGTAGACGCCGCGTCGGGAGCACACCGACAAGTCGTCCGTCCGCGTCGGTCACATAAAAGTAAACCACCCGCTCGCCGAGGTTCTGCGAGCGCAAGTACTCCAGCGCCTGCTGGACCGTGTGATCGGCCCGCAGAGCGACATGGTCACGCCGCAGGTAGTCCACGACCGGCCGCTCCAGCTCGTCCCCAGGGCGCGACTCAGCCACTACGTGGTCCTCCCGGGGCGTTTTCCGAGACGACCGGAAGCCGGCGGTGTGTTCGGGCCGGGCACTCGCACGCGCTGACGCGTTCGCGCGGCTGCCCCGTCATTCGACCTCATGACGCACTCTCCACCGGCGCAAGCACCAGGGCCGTGCGCGCTGGCAGGTACACCTGGATGCTCTGCGCGCGCCCGTCCCACGGAACGCGCTGGCACGGATAGAGCTGGTGCGGCTGCACCAGGCCATGACCCGCGAATTCCGGGTCGTCCGTCTGGAGTACGAGCTGATAGTTCGCCCGCAGCGGCGTGCCGAGTCGATAGTCGGGATAGGACTGGTGCGGGTGGAAGTTGAACGCGAAGATCAAAGGGCCGCGATAGAACACCAACAGTTTTCGATCTTCGTGGATGTGCAGGGGTGCGTACTCGGGCTGGGCCAGCAGATCCCAGTCATCATCGAGTTTCAACATTTCGCGGTCGAAAGCGCCCAAGGCGTGGTAGCGCAGGTCCGGGTTGTCGGCCAGCGACCACTGCCGCCGGGCGTATTTGAAGGAGAACCCGTTACCTTCGCGGGGGAAATCGATCCACTCGGGGTGGCCGAACTCGTTGCCCATGAAGTTGAGGTACGCCTCGCCGCCGAGAGCGAACGTGACGAGTCGGATCATCTTGTGCAGGGCCACACCGCGGTCGATCACCAGGTGCGGGATTCCTTTGCGCATGTGCCAGTAGATGTCCGCGTCCATCAGCCACATGGCGATGGTCTTGTCGCCCACGAGGGCCTGGTCGTGGGATTCGGCGTACGCGACGTGCTTCTCGTTACGCCGGCGGTTAGTAAGGGTGTAGTACATGTGGCCCATCTGCCACTGTTCGTCGCGCTGTTCCTTGAGGACACGGATCCAGTAGTCCGGGATGCCCATGGCCAGCCGATAGTCGAATCCGACGCCGCCCTCCGCGACGGGCCGGGCCATGCCGGCCAGTCCGGAGACGTCCTCCGCGATGGTGATCGCGTCCGGCCGCAGTCGGTGTATGAGTTCGTTGGCGAGCTGAAGGTACACGATGGCGTCTTCGTCGGTGTGCGGCGGGAAGTAGTCGGCGTAGGAGGTGAAAGCGCGTCCCAGACCGTGATCGAGGTAGATCATGCTGGTGACGCCGTCGAAGCGGAAGCCGTCAAACCGAAACTCTTCGAGCCAGAATCGGACGTTGCTGAGCAGGAACTGGAGGACCTGCCACTTGCCGTAGTCGAAGCACAGTGAATCCCACGCCGGGTGCTGCCCACGTCCGCCGGCGTGGAAGTACTGGTACTCCGTTCCGTCGAAGTGGTTGAGTCCTTCGAAGATGTTCTTGACGGCGTGGCTGTGGACCAGGTCCAGCAGCACGCGGAGTCCGTAGGCGTGCGCTGTGTCGATCAACTCCTTGAGCTCCTCCGGCGTGCCGAACCGCGACGAGGCCGCGAAGAAGTTGCTGACCTGATACCCGAACGACCCGTAATAGGGGTGTTCCAGAATGGCCATGAGCTGCACAGCGTTGTAGCCGGCCTTCACGACGCGCGGCAGGATCTGCGTGGTAAATTCCCGGTAAGTCCCGATCCGTTCCTCCTCCAGCGCCATACCTACGTGCGCTTCGTAAATCCGCAGGTTCCCACGCAGCGGGGGGGCCGGGTGCTTCCACTCATACGGCTGCGGCGGATTCCAGTACTGGCCGCAGAAGTTATGGTGCGGCGGTTCGTCCACGACGCGCCGGATGTACGCGGGAATGCGGTCGCGCGGGCCGATCGCACTGTGCACGTGCACCTTGACGCGACTGCCATGAGTCAGTCGATCGCCGTACTGGTCGTCCGGCAGGAAAATGCTCCAGACACCGTGCTCATCCGGGAAGAGCGGATCGGCGAAGCGATCCCAGTTGTTGAAGTCCCCGATCAGCGACATGGCGATCGCTTTCGGGGCCCATTCCCGATACCACACGCCCGGGCGGCCGTTGTGCTCGCCCCGGTTGAACCCGAAGTAGCGGTACGCGGTGGCGAACTGCTCCAGCGAGCCGGCGGCGGCTTCAATGCGCGCCAACGTTTGGCGGTACTGCTGGAACCGGCGGCGCAACGCGTCCGCGTAGGGTTCGAGCCAGGGGTCGTGCTCGATCAGCCCGGTACCGTCCGTGTGTGGCGTGGAAGCTGTAGTCGTCATAATCCTTTCCGACCAATCCCACACAGAATCCTGCGCCCGACCGCGCCCGTCAACCGGTGAGAGGAGTGTGACCAACGTGACGTCCGCGGCTTTTTCGCGTGGGGGAGCGTACGGCAGGACTGTGCGTTGCCGACCGATCGTGAACGGTGCGTCGGCGACCTTCCGTGCCGTCGCATATCCGCCTAGACTGATAGCGCGGACGGTACACCGCCGCCGAATGGCTGGACGTCGCATGGGTACCGGGGTGAACCGGGGACGACGTGTGGGCAAACGGCCGGTGGCGTGCATTTCCACCCGCGACTGGTGGCCGATCGTGACGTGGAATGCCTTCGTTGATGAAATCGAGCAGTGGCTGGCGGAACGCCGGCTCCTGAATCCGCAAGCGAGCTGGGTGGTCGGGGTCTCGGGCGGTCCTGACTCGACTCTGTTGCTGCATATGTTGACGGCCTTGTCGGCACGCCTGGACCTCGGTTGGCGTCTGCACGCCGCCCACTTGCACCACGGCCTGCGCGGTCAGGAGGCCGACGAGGACGAGGTGTTTTGCAGCCACGTGGCCCAGGAGCTGGGCATCCCGTTCTATAGCGAGCGGGCCGACATCCGCGCCGAGGCGGCGTCCTGCGGGCGGTCCACCGAGGAGGCCGCCCGGGCCCACCGTTATGACTTTCTGGAGCGCGTCGCACTGCGGACTGGCAGCGAGCTGGTCGCCGTCGGTCACCACGCCGATGACAATGCCGAGACCGTCTTGCATCGAATCTGTCGTGGCACCGGCCTGCGGGGGCTGGCGGGAATTCACGACGTGCGGCCGATTCGCCCGGACAGTCACATCCGGATCGTTCGGCCGTTTCTGGCCCAGCGACGGGCCACGATCGAGCGTATCTGCGGCGAGCTCGGCCTGCCCGTCCGGCAGGATAGCACCAACCGCTCCCCCGAATTCACCCGCGGACGCATTCGCCAGGTGGTCCTGCCGCTGCTCGCGGAACAGTTGAACCCGAACATCGTGGAGTCCCTGTTGCGGCTGGCGGAACACGCGCGCTGGCTGATGATGTACTTGGATGATGCTGCTGCCCGCACCTTCGACGCCCTCGTCATTTCGCAGCACGGGCGGCACGTCGTCCTGAATGTGCGGGCGCTGGTCGGCAAGCAAAGGATCGTGCAGGCGGAGGTCGTCCGCCGGGCCATTGCGCTGGCGGCCGGCGGCGAGCAGGAGCTGAGCTTCGGAAACATCGAAGCTGTGCTGAAGTTGGCGGCTGACCCGGCCAGTGGCAAGGAAGTGCACATGCCGGGCCCCGTGGTGGTTCGCAAGCAGTACGATCGTCTGGAGTTCCGGCCGCTGGAGGAGGAAGAACCGCCGTTGGAACTGGGGACGATTTTTGTCGCTTGTCCGGGGCGTACGACTTTGCCGGTACTCGGCTTTGAGCTGACCGCAGAGCTGCACGCGGTGGACCCGTCACGAATTGCCGCCCTGCTCGAGAACACGAATCGGCTGGAAGAGTGGCTGGACTACGAGCGTGTGCGGCTTCCGCTACTGGTCCGCGGGCGGCGCGAAGGGGACCGTTTCCATCCGCTGGGCAACCCGGGCAGCAAGACGATCAGCGATTTTCTCAGCGAGCAGAAAATCGACCCGGCCGTACGGGCGCGGACCGGCATTCTGTGTGATCAGGCGGGGCCGCTGTGGGTCATGCCTCTGCGGATTGACGAGCGCGCCAAGCTGCAACCCACGACACGCACGGCCCTGCGGCTCGTGCTTACGCCTTTGCCGCTTTCGCAGAGCCTCCCATGAGACTCGCCTGGTGTCGTCGGGAGGATGTCATTCTTGTCCTGGCGCTGGCGTTGCGGCTGGGATGGGTGTCGTATAGCTGGGTTCTCAGCGGGCCGCAGCTACGCTATGACGATGAGAGATTGCATTGGCAACTGGCGACGCACCTGGTGCACGAGGGCGAGCTGGTTACCGACGACGGTCGTCGTGCGGCGCGTATGCCCCTGTATCCGGGTTTGCTGGCACCCTGTGCGCTGCTGGGCGACTATGGAATCCTCGCGGCCCGGTTGGTGCAGGCGGGCCTCGGGACGCTAACCGCGGTACTCGCGTTCCGGTTTGCGCTCGGGGCTGTCGGCCATCCGGGTGCGTGGCTGGCGGGTGTGCTCGTCGCGGTCGATCCCTTCGCCATCTTCTTCACAAACCTGCTCCTGACGGAGACGCTGTTTACGTTGCTGCTGGTAACGACTGTGGCGTACGCGTGGCGGGCTGCGACCCGACCCAACGAGCCGGGTGGCTTCATCGGTCTGGCGGTGTTCGGAGCTGCCAGCCTCATGGCACGGCCTTCCGTGGCCCTGCTGCTGCCGCTGCTCTGGCTCACGGTCGGCCTGCTTAGTCGGCACCGACGCCTGACCCTTGCGCGCCTCACGCTGTGCCCGGTGGTCTTGGCGGCTGCGCTGCTGCCGTGGGGACTGCGCAACCGGGCGGTTCTAGGAAGCGCTGCTTGGTTGTCGACGAATGGCGGTGTGACGCTCTATGACGCTCAGGGGCCGCAGGCGGACGGCAGCAGCAACCAGAGCTTCCTCGTGGATAACCCTGCCTTCGCGGGTCTCGACGAGGTTGCCTTGGACCGCACGCTGTCTCGGCGCGCGTGGGAATGCATGCGGGCCGACCCGGCGCGGGTGCTGCGGCTGGCAGGGGTGAAGTTGCGCAGGACTTGGAGTCTGACGCCGAACGTGGCTGAGCACCGCACCGGCGCGCCCGCATGGTTCGGGGCGGTGTACACGGTGCTTGTGCTGGTTGGGGCGGTGGGGGCGGTGCTGCGTAGCGTCTTGGCCGGTCGGCTGACCTTGGCGACCGGGCGGCCCGGGGCGGTGCGCGGGATGCACACCGGGAGTGGGGCCAGCGCAGCAGAGGCGGGGCCAGTCCGCGCTGGCGCGTGGCACGTATTGCTATGGTTGCCGGTCGCGTATTTCACGCTGCTGCACTGTGTGTTCATCGGCAGCGTGCGGTACCGTGTGCCGCTGCTGCCGCTGCTGGCGCTGGCAGCCGCCGCCATTCTTGTTTGGTCACGAGACGGGGCGTCAAGCGAAGACAGCGGTTCGGCTCTGGGCAGGTAGGTGTTGGCCGCGGCGCTTGTGACCCGGGCTGGGCCTGTCTATCATCCGCCGCCGAGCGCGGCGGATTCATGCTCGCCGACTGGCGAGCGTTTGTTCTGCGGAGGATACGCCGCCAGGCTCGCATGAGAGAATTTGGATGACCCGCCCCCCCGCTCCCGCGACAGACACAAAGACCGTTGCGGTTCCGCCTCTGAATCTTGTGGCTCAGTTCGACGCCCTGCGTGAGGAACTCTTGGCCGAAGTTTCGGGGGTGCTGGCGTCGGGAAACTACATCCTGGGATCGAAAGTGGCGGCTTTCGAGGCCGCACTGGCCGAATACTGCGGCGTTCGTCATGCGGTGGGATTGTCCTCCGGGACCGACGCGCTGCTCGTGGCGATGATGGCCTTGGGCATCGGCGCGGGCGACGAAGTGGTGTTGCCGGCGTTCACATTTTTCGCGACGGCGGGAGCGGTTGCGCGACTGGGAGCGCGCCCGGTTTTTTGTGATATCGATCCCGAAACGTACAACCTCGACGTCGCGCAGGCCGCCGATCGCATCTCATCCCGCACAAAGGCCATCGTCCCGGTCCATCTGTATGGCCAGTTGGCGGACATGCCTGCGTTGCTGGACTTGGCGCGGCGTCATGACATTCCGGTGGTCGAGGATGCGGCACAGGCGATCGGGGCCCGTGATGCGGCCGGCACCCGTGCAGGGGCGTTCGGACTGCTCGGTTGCCTCAGCTTTTACCCCACGAAGAATCTGGGCGCGTACGGCGACGCCGGGGCTTTGCTGACCAACGACGACCGCCTGCACGAACGGGTCGTCAAGTTGCGCGTACATGGCAGCGGGCATACGTACTATCACGATCTGATCGGCGGGAACTTCCGGCTCGACGCGCTTCAGGCGGCGCTGTTGACTGTGAAACTGCGGTATCTGGAACAGTGGACGGAACAACGCCGAGCTCGCGCGGCACGCTATACGGCGTTGTTGCAGGCCGCCGGCCTGGTGCCGGAGCATGTGCGGCTGCCGCAAGAAGTGCACGGGCGTCACGTGTACCATCAATATGTCATCCGAGCCCGGCGGCGGGATGAATTGCACGCGTTCCTGAAGTCCCGCCAGATCGGGGCGATGATCTACTATCCGCTGCCGCTGCACCTTCAGAAGTGCTTTGCGGGGTTGGGCTACCGGCCGGGGGATTTCCCGCGCTCTGAGCAGGCGGCGGCAGAAGTGCTGGCCCTGCCCATGTACCCGGAGTTGACCGACGAGCAACAGCAGGCGGTCGTGGCAGCAGTGGCGGACTTCTACCACGGCCCGCGAGCCGCGTGAGTTGAAATCCGCCGTATAATGGCGGTGGAATGGGCGGGAGAGCCGCGTGGCTGCGGGACGCCGACAGGATGAAGAGAACCTGCGGGCCCTGGAAAGCCTGAGCAGCGGGGCGCGAGTGTCTTCGCCTGTTCCGGGTTCCCGTCCGCCGGAGCCGACTGTTCCGCCCCCCCATCGTGCGCCGGCTGCGAGCCCGTCAAACCCGGCAGCTTCGCCTCCCCCGGCGCGGCGGCCGTCGGCCGACGAGCCCGTGCGTGTCGCTCCCGCTCCGGAGCCGGTTCGCGTCGTGCGTGCAGGCGGCAGCGGAGGTCCCCCCAGAGGCGACGCAGCTCGTACGGAGGCGCCACACTATCGCTGTCTACGCTGCGGATACCCGATCGCCGACCAGGAGGTGCTGCGCTGCAACGAATGCGGGCGGACGTATGATCGCAGCGACATGGAGTACTGGTTCGGCGGCGCGGAGGAGGCGCGGTTCGAGCACGTGATGTGGCTCGCGCTGGGGTGCCTGTTTCTGAAGTTGCTGCTGTTGCCGGACGTTCGCTGGCTCGCGCGGGTGGGTGCCGGGATCGTTTTGGCCTGGGGGGCGGTACGTGGCCATGCGGGGTAAGCCGGAGGGGACCAGGGCGGTACTGCGGTATTGGTGGCGTGGTGGTCGGCGTCGTCATGTTCCTCGGGCTTGCGTGGTTGCCCAGCCCGCTTCCGTTTTACACCTTCGACATGATCGGCGGCTGTCTGCTGCTGCTGGCGACGCTCCACAATCCCTTTGGCGGCCACGTCGGCGGAGCGCTGGTTGCCCGTCGGTTCACGCCCGTGCTGCTCTTCCTCATCCCGATCTTTTCGCTGGCGTGCTGGCAGGCGGCGCATTCCGCGGCGACCGCTGCTCCGACGACGCCGCCCCCGGGTTCGGTCCTGCCATTCTTGAGCCCCACGTTGCTGCAACAGTACCCGCCGTTCGACTTTCTTCTGCCTTACCTGGCATCGGTGGGGGTGTGGATCTATGTTTGGCGCGTCGTGGCAAGCGTGCGGAAGATGCTCTTCGGCTTCGCCCAGCAGCCAGACGAGTAGGCGCGGGTACACTCGGCGCACCGCGTAACGACGGTGGCGAAGACACACGCCCGGCTGGCAGCCCGCGTTGGGCGGGTGCGGTGAGGCTCACGTGCCCTCGGCCGATGATCGCAAGTACAAAGTCTGCTCGCGCGTCAGACGGTCGATCCGCACGCCCATGGACTGAAGCTTCAGCTTGGCGACCTGCTCCTCGATGGCCTTGGGCACGTCGTGCACCGCGATGGGCAGCCGGCGTCGTTGTCGCACGATCCATTCGGCCGTCAGGGCCTGCGTGGCGAAACTCATATCCATGACGCACGCGGGGTGCCCCGTCGCGGCGGCGAGATTGACCAGTCGGCCGTCGGCGAGGAGGTAGATCCGCCGGTGCCCCGGCAGCAGGAACTCGGTTACGAGCGGGCGTACATCGCGGGTGACCTTCTTTGCCATGCGGGTCAGCGCGGGGATGTCGATCTCGACGTCGAAGTGCCCACTGTTGCAGACGATGGCTCCGTCCTTCATGACCCGGAAGTGCTCGGCGCGGATGACGTGCTTGTTGCCGGTCACCGTGATGAAGACTTCCCCGATGCGGGCCGCTTCGCTCATCGGTCGCACGTCGAAGCCGTCCATTGCGGCTTCCAGTGCTTTGAGGGGGTTGATTTCGGTGATCGTGACAATGGCGCCTGCGCCGCGGGCTCGCATGGCCACGCCGCGCCCGCACCAGCCGTATCCGGCGATCACAACGTGCTTGCCGGCCAGCAGGACGTCCGTGGCGCGGACAATGCCGTCGATGGTGCTTTGCCCGGTGCCGTAGCGATTGTCGAACAGGTGCTTGGTGTCGGCGTCGTTGACTGCGACGACGGGGAACTTCAGGATGCCGTTGGCGGCCATGGCTCGCAGCCGAATGACGCCTGTGGTCGTCTCTTCCATGCTCGCGAGGATGTCGGCGCTTTCCTTCTGGCGCTGCGTGTGCAAGGTGTTCACGAGGTCGGCGCCGTCGTCCATCGTGATCTGGGGCCGGGTATCGATCACTGCGTGCAGGTGGTCGTAAAACACCTTCACGCTTTCGCCGCGGCGGGCGAAGACCGGCACGCCGAAGTCTTTGACGAGGCTGGCCGCGACGTGGTCCTGGGTGGAGAGCGGGTTGGACGCGCAGAGTGCGACCTGGGCGCCTCCGGCCTTGAGCGTGCGCATCAGGTTCGCGGTTTCGGACGTGACATGCATACAGCAGCCCATGCGGATGCCGCGCAGGGGCTTTTCGCGCTCGAAGCGTTCGCGGATGAGCGCCAGCACGGGCATGTCCCGATCCGCCCAGAGGATCTTCTGACGGCCCTCAGCGGCACGCTTCAGGTCGGTCACATCGCAACGCAGCTTCGCCATTCGGTGTACTCCTCAGCATCGCAATGGTTATCGGGCGGCCTCGCAGGCAACCCTGGGTTTACAGACTAGCGACTGGCGGCGTGGCCTACAATTGACTGCACCCAGCCGGCAGGCCAGGAAGCTTGTTTGGTCTGGGACTCTCGACGCTCTTTAGTACAATGGTCTGGGATCCGGGAGCTGCGACTTGGCGGACGCTGTCTGTGAGGGAAAGAAGATGATCCGCAATCGGCTTTGTGCCCTGTTGGCGGGGCTGCTCCTGACAGGGACGACGGTCGCGCTGGCCAATGACTATGCGTTCGTGCTGAACGTGTGCGCGGTTTGCGGCGGCACGTGGCTGGGCGTGTGGACGGGCGCGACGGACGGCTATGACGCCGACTTCGACGTCGTGGCGGTGCACTGTTACGGTTCGGGCAACGCCATGACGTACCACGTCAATGGACAGGAGGGCTGGACGGGGCCGACGAACTTTTATGTGGTGGACGCGCGGGCGCCGTTGGCGCCGGAGGAGTCGAAAACCTTCGCTCCCATCTATGTGTGGGTCGGTCCGACGTATGTTGAACCGACCATGACGCTGGAGGTTTACGCGGACGACGTGCTGGCTCCGCCGGCCGACCGCACTTACACGCTGGAACTGCTATATGTTCCGCCCGGGATTACCGGAGCGCCGCCGGTGCACACGGTGTGGACGCTGCCATTGACCGGCACGTTCAGTCTGCCGTTGCCGGCGTGGCCGACGGAAGGCGGTCTGACGGGCTACCAGTTCGCTTTGACTTTCTCGGCCGCCGACGTGTGCCACGGGCAGCAGATGGCAGATTCCAATTGCGACGGCCAGGTCACATTTGCGGACATCGACTATTTTGTCGTCGCGCTCAGTGGGAAAACAGCGTGGGAAGAGTTCTACCGCGATCAGCACGCGGGGGTCGATCCGCCGAGCGATTATCTGTGCGTGAACGATGTCAACCGCGACGGGGAGGTCACGTTCGCCGACGTGGATGGCTTCGTTGCCCAGCTCGCCGGCGTGGGTCAATAACGATCCGTGTCTTTCGGGGGGCCATCGGCGTTGTCGGTCGACGCGTCGGCCAGCGCGGTCAACAACGCCGCCGTCACTTGGCTTACGGCCTCGTCCCAGGGGAGTTTAAGGCGCGCCCCCGCGGCGCGGACGTGCCCGCCGCCGCCAAATTGGGTCGCGATGGCGGCCACATCCAACTTCCGTTTGCTACGCAGGTTGACGCGCACGCGGCCATCGCGTTCCTCGACGAACAAGACCGACGCTTCCAGACCTGCGAGGCGTGAAGCTTCGTTGACCAAGTCCTCGGTGAACGTGTCGTCTGCGCCTGCGGCGTCGAAGTCGGCCCGGCGGAGAGTCATGCGGGCAACTCGCCCCCCGGCGAGCAGTTCGAGCGACTGGAGCAGACGCCCGACAAGACGCAGGCGGGCCGACGGTTCCCGCTCATAAATGGTCTGGTAGACGAGGTACGGCGTGGCGCCCGCCGCGCTGAGGTCGGCGGCGGCCCGCAGTGCCCGGGTGTCGGTATTCGCGTAGCGAAACCAGCCACAATCGGTGCCGAGGCCGACGAGCAGGGCCGTCGCGACGGGTGGGTCCAGCGGCAAACGCGCAGCCTGTAGCCAGTCGAGGATGATCAGGCAGGTTGCGGCCGCGGTCTCGTCGAGCAGGCGCAGGTCGCCCGGTCGAGTTCCGATGTCGTCCCGCGTTGGATGGTGGTCGATCACCAGCGTACGCGGGGCGGCCCGCACGAAATCGGCGGCCGGTTCAAGCTGGGACCAGGAACAGGTATCAAGGATGACCAGTGCATCGCAGGAAGCCTGCAACGCGCGACCGTCGACCTTCCAGTCGTACCAGCGCACCGGGTCGCGGAGCAGGGCGTATCGTGAGGGGAACGTCTCGAAGAGCGCGGGACGCGGATCCTGTCCGAGCGCACGCAGCGTGAGCGTCAGGGCAGCCAGGGCGCCGAGGGCGTCGCCGTCCGGGCGCTGGTGCGCAATCAGCAGCGGTCGCTGACACGCGGCCAGCCACTTCAGCACGTTGTCAAAATCCTGGTGAACGATCATGATGGCCAATTCTACGCGCTGGCACGAGCCCCGGCAGCGCGCGGAGGCGCATGGCGAGATTGCACCAACTGTTGGACGATCCGTACCGCCGCTGTCCCTGGGACCTGCGCACGGACGACGCGGGGCGGTCCTACTGGGTCACGCTGTTCCGGTGGCATTTCGACGAGGTCCTGGTCCCGCTGCTGCGCGCGCAGTTCCCGGACACCCCGCAGCGCCTGGAAGACCTCCAGCGAGGTTTTCACGTTGCCCTGGACGACATCGCCCGGCGTCCCGAGCGCTACGACCCGCTGGATATTCTGCTGCTCTGCGAAGTGCGCGAGCAATTCCTCGCGCGTTACGGCTGCCAGGATCCGTTCGCGCCGGCCAAGATGCGTGAGAACGAAATCGCCCTGCGGCTGTTGCCAGGGGTGCTGGCGGAGATCGACGCCGCGGATCCCCCGCAGCGTCGCGACCTGCTGACGCGCGGATTGCTGGCGGGCAATCTTTTTGATCTGGGGGCTAAGGCCACCGTGTACCGACACCGCGACGGGCAAGCGGCGTTCCACGAAACGCGCGCGGGCCTGCCTGCTCGCCCGTGGCTGATCGACGACGTGGACGTCTGGTGGCAGCGCTGGACAAGCGAGCCGCCGTTCCGTCACGTACTGTTCTTCGTGGACAACGCCGGTGGCGACGTAGTGTTGGGCTGTTTGCCGCTGGTGCGGTGGATGCTGGCGCAGGGGGCGCGCGTCACGCTGGCCGCCAATGCCCAGCCGTCGTTAAACGACATCACGGCGACGGAGCTGGTCGCGCTGCTTGACCGGTGCCGGCCGCTGGATTCGACCTTGAACGAGGCTTGGCGTACGGAACGTCTATGTGTGCGGGCGACCGGGTGCGGCACGCCGTTGTTGGACCTCAGTCGCCTGGACGAGCACTTTGTTGCGGCGACGGCCGACGCCGATCTGATCATCCTGCACGGTATGGGGCGGGCGATCGAAAGCAACTGGCACGCGCGATTCCGCTGCGATGTGCTGCGTACTGCCGTTCTCAAAGATGAGGACGTCGCGCGGCGCGTGGGTGGCCGGCTGTTCGACTGCGTATTCTGCTATCGCCGGACGGGCGCGTGACCAAGAGGCGGGCAGCTCACGGCCACGCGGGGCATCAGGCAGGTGGGGCGGGTTGCCCCAGCGCGGCGCGCAGGGCTTGCTCGAGGGTGGCGTGCCGGAAGCAGTAGCCGCACGCTTCCAGCACGGCCGGCCGTACCCGGGTGCTGGCCAACATAACTTCGTCCGCCAATTGCCCGAAGGCCAACCGCAGCACGAACGCTGGTACCCGGCAAATAGCAGGCCGATGCAGCACGCGGCCGAGCGTGCGGGCGAACTCGCGATTGCGGACCGGCTGCGGCGCGACGACGTTTACGGGGCCGCTGAGGCGTTCGTCAAACAGCGTCCGCTGGATGACCGCCAGCAAGTCTTCCAGGGCGATCCAGCTCATGAACTGTTGACCGTTGCTGAGCCGCCCGCCCAGGCCGGCTCGAAACACGCCCCGGACGCGCGGCAGCAGCCCCCCGCTGCCGGCCAACACAATTCCCAGCCGCAGATGTACGACGCGGATTCCCGCCCGGGCAGCGTCGGCGGCCGCCGCTTCCCAGGCAACGCACAGATCCGCCAGGAACCCGGAGCCGGGCGTACTGGTCTCCGTCAGGATTTCATCCCCACGGTCCCCGTAGATGCCGACCGCAGAGGCGCACACGAGCACGCGCGGCGGACGGGTAACCCTCGTCAAGGACGCTGCCAGCGCGCGTGTCGCATCGACGCGGCTCGTCCACAGCAGCTCCCGCCGGCGTCGGGTCCAGCGGCCGGCCGCGATGTTCGCGCCGGCCAGGTGAATGAGCGCGTCGATCCCCTCCAGCGTTTCGGGTCGGATGACGCCCCGCCGCGGATCCCATTCGATTTCGCTTTGGTTTTGCGGCTGGCCGCGCACGAGGCGTAGGACCTGGTGCCCGTCGGCGCTGAGGCTAGCGTAGCACGCGCTACCGACCAGACCGTGGGAGCCGCTGACGGCGACCGTCATTGTTGCCAAGGCCATCGCCGTAATTCTACCCGCGGGCGTTCCTCCGAGCTGTTACCACGGAGTGGCGCAACGGCATGAAAGAACGACGGCAGGCCGGCGAGGGTCTCACCGACCTGCCGCGGGGTTAGTTTACCTTTGAGCTGGCCGGTTCGCTGGAGAACCGGTCAGCGTCGCGGCGTTACGGGCACACGGTGCCGATCAACGCCACGAACGCGTCGATATCCGCGAACGTTACGTCGCCGTCGCCGTTGCAGTCCGCATTCAGCCACGGGCACGGATCGTGCGTCCAGTTCTCCTCGCCGCCCAGCGCTTCCACGAAGTAGTCGATGTCGGCGAAGGTGACTTCGCCGTCGCAGTTCGTATCGCCCGGGCAGAGCGCGACGCCGCACGGGTTCGGATCGCAGCTCGCCGCGCCGTTCCACGTGCCGCCGACCAGCGTGCAGATGTTCTGGTAGGTCATCACGCACTGATCGTCGAAGCAGCAGGCGCCCGGCAGACCGGAAGCCACGATCAGCTCGTACTTCGTCTGATTATTGCAGTCGATGAACCAGACCCAGTCAGGAAGCACGACAATCACATAGCGGCCGGCCGCCGCCGTGTCGTCGTAGTAGCCCACGAAGTCGCAGTTCGTGACCGGGAAGTACCAGCCGCCGAGGTTCGGGTCGCACTCATTGCCCGGCGTCGTCGGACCGAGCACGAACACCAACGCCTCGAACTGGGCACCTGCGAACACCACCAGGTGATTACCCGGGTGGTCGTAGATGTACCAGTCGGTGTCACGCCGCAGGTACTCGCCGTCATCGATCAGCGCGGTCGTTCCGCACACGGCCGAGCCGGAGCCAGGCAGCGTGCTGAAGACGTGCGGCGTCACGTTGCAGCCGCCGTTGACGGTGTCGTTCGGCAGACCGCAGTTCACCTCGCCCTCGTCCGCGGCGAAGTCATCGCAGT